>JAESFL010000025.1_pt1 | contig 273265 bp, 265 predicted proteins | sample 9269401 | NCBI WGS metagenome assembly JAESFL01 (sample SAMN14506025, study PRJNA617098) | algae metagenome | isolation source: Gloeocapsa sp. UFS-A4-WI-NPMV-4B04 and co-occurring heterotrophs from desert... | place: USA: Utah | collected 2006-10-01 | reverse complement strand
GGTTTTCAAATCCGCTGTGGCGCTGCCGAGGAAGTGGCGTGCCGAGCGGATAAAGAAGCGAAATTTGTCTGAGCCGAAGGCGAGTTTATTTCGCTTCCCGCTCGGTGCGTTACTTCCTCGGGAACCCCGAAGGGGCAGCGACTTTGCGGTCGCCTTTTTTGCCTCCTTTTTTGGCGAAGCAAAAAAGGAGGTGGCCCGCCGGGGCCAGTCCCGGCAAGTCTCTCCGGAGAACCGACAGCGTTGCATTACCGGAGACACGCCGTAGCTCTGGATTCCCGCCTGCGCGGGAATGACGGATCGATGCATCACCGGAGGGTCTCTGCTACCTTGGCTTCCGCCTTGAAGGGTGCGTACTGGCTTGCAAGCCAATATCGTTTTGCAGGAAATCACAATAATTTGAATATTGCTCGTCACCTCAAAAGTAATCTTCGAAACAACGAAAGCAAACCTTCTGCGCCATGCAAAAAAAACTAAAAATCCTCACCTGGCACACCCACGGCAGCTACCTCTACTACCTCACCCAATCGCTCCACGACTTCTACGTCCTCTCCAAACCAGACCGCCCTCCCGGCTACGGCGGGCGCCATGGACACATCCCCTGGGGCGACAACGTGATCGACATGCCGGTCGACCAAGTCAAGGACCAGCAGTTCGACTGCATCCTCTTTCAGGACGATGACCAATACCTGAAAGACCAGCACATCTACCTGACGGAAAGCCAGCGCAGGCTGCCGAAGATCTACCTGGAACACGACACCCCGCGCGAACACCCGACCGACATGCCGCACCCTGTCGATGATCCGTCGATACTGCTGGTGCATGTGACGCCGTTCAACGCACTGATGTGGGATAACCGCCGCACTCCGACACGCATCATCGAACACGGCGTCATCGTGCCGGACCATGTCCGCTACGACGGCGGTCGCCCCTGCGGACTAGCGGTGGTGAATCATCTCGCCCGCCGGGGACGCCGGTTGGGCGGCGATATCTACCGGCGGGTATACGAAAAGGTGCCGCTGGAACTGGCAGGCATGGGTGCCGATGAAATGCCGGGCGGCGTCGGGGAAGTACTGCATACCCGGTTGCCGGCATTCATGGCCCAGTACCGCTTCTTCTTCAACCCGATCCGCTACACCAGCCTCGGCCTTGCGGTCATCGAAGCGATGATGGTCGGCTTGCCGGTCGTGGCGCTGGCAACGACCGAGATGGCAACCGTCATCGACAATGGAATTTCGGGCTTTGCGGATACCGATGTCGACAAGCTGATTGCGCACATGCACCGGCTGCTGGCCGATCCGCTGGAAGCGCGCGAACTGGGTGAGAACGCGCGGCGGTATGCGCTGGAGCGTTTCAGCATCCGCCGCTTTGCCGATGACTGGGATGCCGCATTTTGCATGGTGACGCAATAAGACCGCGGCGCTGTCTTCCCTTGTGGCGTCGCAATTCCCGTACCGCAAGAACGAGCCACACTAACAACCTTTCCTTGATTCGCACTTTACCCACACATACGCCATGAGACCTACCGGAAGTTTCCTGATTGACCGCGCCGCGGCGGAAAAGGCTGTGCAGATGAGCCTGCCGCTGATACACGAAGCCATGAAGCACAAGGAAGTGGGAGAAAGCGGATTTCTTTACATTGTCGTGATGGACCCGCTGCGCACGCCCTCCGTCTGTTCATTCGAGGAAGCAATCCTGTATGAACATGCGGTCGGCGACCGGGATAAGTGGGATGCCGACTATGCCGGATTTGCACGCGCCAAGGCGAAGGTGGCCTGGCGCACCGGCCTCGATAGCCATCTCGTGCAGGAATTGCAACCGCATCTGCTGGCAGCCGGGGATACCGTTCTGTGGGGTAGTGCCGTGGTGGACGGCATCGTGGTCGGCGTCAGCGGCGCCAACCCGTGGTATGACGAGGCGTTCGCCGGCACGGTTGCGATGTGCATGCGCGCCATCGCCAAGGCCGGCGCGAACGAAGCACGCAAGAAGGGACTGTTCCTGAATGCCTGAATGCCACCTGCGACGGCATTCAGGCAAGCGAGTGAAACACCAGCCTGGCCGTCGCCGAATCGAAGTACAAGGATTTCCACGGCAGGACGATCTCTGCTCCGCCGTCATCCCCGCACGACAGGATGACATAGCGCAGCTGCCTCGTACGCACATCGACCAATAGCTGCCAGACCTCGCCGATACTCTCTCCCTCGGCGCTGACGACCGGGCAGTTGTACAGCATGTCCGCCGCACGGGACTCACGTACAGACAGGCGCACGAATCGTGTAGGCCGTGCGTTGTTCCGGGCTTGCCTGCCCATGGATACTGGCATGACTGCTCCATTCAAATATGCATTGACACAGGCCTGCCGGGGCAGCGTGGCGACCAGCAGCGAATCACGCCTGCGCAACGGGTTGCCGAACAGCCTTTCAGGCGGCGCGTGCTCCATCCGGGCTCGACCAGCTTACGCGGCGCGAGCCACGCGCGCCGAGGGCACCGCCGCCGATGCCGATGGCCAGTGCCAGGGCGACGGTAAGGAAAATTGCCCATGCGGCGCGTCCGGCGTTCTGCATTGCGGCTTCCGTCGAGGCACGACCCTGCGGTGAAGCACTCTCCGGCGAACCGGACAGGATCAGCGCCTGGTCGACAATGGCACCCGCCTTGGTTTTATCCATCCCCATGGTATTGGTCAATTGCTGTACCGCCTGATCGCGCTGGCCGGCCTGGATGGCGCGCTGGAAGCGTTGCAGCGATTCGGCATCCATGCTGCCGAGCTGGCTTTGAATCGCGGCCCCGATGGGTGAACGTCCCCCGGCTTGCGCAGTGTTTTGGGCCAGTTGACTGACGTTGGAGAACACGCCGCTTAACAGGGTGCCACCGATGGATGTTGCCAGCATGGCGAAGATGATGGTAGTGACTGCCCAGGATACGGCACCGTGCAGAACGCCATCGGCCTTGCGCTTCAGGCCTGACATGCGTGCCGCCACATAACCGCCGACGAACGCGGCGACCAGCATGCTGAAGCCCGCCCAGAGCAGCGGCCCAACACCGAGCGTTTCGCCCTGGGTCACGTCGGCGTTCGACAGGCCGGTCGCGATGCCGAGCAGCGTGAGCGCGAGTTGAATCGAAATTCCCACGGCGACGCCAGCGAGTACCGCTCCCCATCGGATGGCCGGAAACAGCGGACGGCGCGAATGGATAGTCGTGTTGATGACTTCATGCTCGAGCACGTCGGTTGCTGCGCTTCCCGGAGGATAGTTGCTTGCCATATCGATACTCCCGGATAAAGGACGATGATAAAACCCAAGCCATGCCGCTGGACTCACCGCTCGCAAACGCAACATCCATGCCTATTTAACAAATTGGCACGATCATTAAACGAGCAATAGATCGCAATCACATCATGTCATGCTGCATCGCCGGCCATTACCGGCAACGTTGCAAGCAGATATGCGCCATGCAAGAGAGGGATAGGTGCGCCCTTCCCGCCTTTCTCAAAAGGAGGAAAAGACCCACCCGCAAAAACAGGCAAGCGGAAAAATTGTTGAAATGATGCTTCGCAAGCCTGAAACACTTCGATCAGCGCCACGATGCTATTCCGGCGCACCAACCATCCCGACCGGAATAAGAGCAGGCAATGCTCCTGAAAGATGATGACACGCCCTCTTCGTCCGCCCTTCCGCGGACAAAGAGACGATCAGATCAACGGAACCGTTCGACAATTACACCTTCCGCAACCCGTACCCGTTCGCCGATCTGCACGACCGGTGGCGTGTCCTGCATCAAGGTTTGCATCGCACCGTTGTCCATGCGTACCGAAATACGATATGACTGGTCGTTGCCACGGGAGCTGTTTTCCATGCGGTTGCCGATCAATCCGCCACCAACCGCGCCAGCCACGGTGGCGGCCTTCCTGCCTGTGCCGCCGCCCACCTGATTGCCCAGCACGCCGCCGACTACCGCGCCGCCGACGGTGCCAAGCCCGATACCGCCGGAGCTTCCTTCACGCTGCACCATGTCGATGGACTGCACAACGCCGTAACCCGACGCGCTGCTGGTGGTGCCGGCCGTTGTCGTGACAGGGATCGATTCGCCAGGTCCATTCGTGGAGCCGCAACCAACCAGCGCGAGCATGGCGCTGCCTATCAAAGCGGCCTTCAAAGATTTGGTTCGCATTGGTATCTCCTTTTCTGAAATGTCCGACATTCCGCAAGGAAGTCGGTTGAAAAAGTTAAGCCCTGAAATTTCGTTTATGCACTTTACGTGCCACAACCCACACTAATGCCGGGAAATGCGGCCAATGTTTTTCAATACCGTCAGTAACGCTGACGCTCAACGGCATGCATGGTCGTAGTTTTTACAGGCTTCTGTAGTAATTACGCGCAGTTTTGCATCCTTCAAGCATGATCTTCCTGGCCTTCCGTTCGCAACCCAACCTGTCAACCATGTACTGCTTGCTACGGATGGTAGGTACATGGCTTGCTTTACAGGCAAGGCAGCTCTTCCAAGCAATCAACAATTCCTATAATCATGCGAAAAATAGCCCTAATCAGCGAGCATGCCTCGCCGCTGGCTTGCATCGGTAGCGTCGACAGCGGAGGCCAGAATGTGTATGTGGCCCAACTTGCAAAGCATCTTGCGCGTCTCGGTTACTTGGTGGATGTATTTACGCGGCGTGACGACGAATCCCAGGAGCAAGTCACCGAATGGATACCGAATGTTCGCGTCATCCATGTTCCTGCCGGGCCGGCGCGATTTGTTCCCAAGGAAGCCATGCTTCCTTACATCGAGCAATTCGGGCGATTCATGATCCGGTTTGCACGCAGGCAAAAAGTCCCCTACGACCTGGTGCATGCCAACTTTTTCATGTCGGGCATGGTGGCGCAGCAAATCAAAAAAATGCTGGGCATCCCCTTTGTCATGACATTTCATGCATTGGGAAAAGTTCGGCGCCTGTCGCAAGGCCAGGCAGATGCTTTCCCGGACATCCGCTTCGCCATCGAGGAGCAGCTGATGCAGGATGCGGACCGCATCGTCGCGGAATGCCCGCAAGATCGGCAGGACATGGAGCAGCTCTATAACGCGCCAAGCGACCGTATCGATGTCGTTCCTTGCGGTTTCGATCCGGACGAGTTCGGACCGCTGAGCACCGACACCCGTCAGCAACTCGGATTGCCGCGCGATGAATTCATTATTTTGCAGCTAGGGCGCATCGTCCCGCGCAAGGGAGTGGACAACGTGATACGCGCGGCCGCGGTGCTGCGGCATGAGCATGGCATCCGCTTCCGCCTGCTGATTGTCGGCGGCGATGGCGAAGCGCCGGACCCTGTAGCCACACCTGAACTCGGACGCCTGATGGCACTTGCCGAATCGCTGCGCATCGAGGATGCCGTCCAGTTCACCGGCAAGCGCGGACGCGATCAACTGCGCTACTACTACAACGCCGCCGATGTCTTCGTCACCACGCCCTGGTACGAGCCCTTCGGCATTACGCCGCTCGAAGCGATGGCATGCGGCACTCCGGTCGTCGGGACCGCGGTCGGCGGCATCAAGACCACTGTGGTGGATGGCGAAACCGGCTTCCTCGTCCCGCCAAATGATGCACATGCGCTCGCTGCGCGGCTGGCGTTGCTGCAGCAGCAGCCGCAACTCGCGCAACGCCTTGGCTGGGCGGGCATGCGACGTGCGTATCACCAATTCACCTGGCGCCACGTGGCGGCGCAGATTGCGGAAGTCTACGAGAGCGCGATCGAACCTGCCACCCTGTACGCCGAGCCGTTGCGCGCGGCGGTTGGCGAGATGAGCCTGGGCTCGTAACGCCCCAGTCCCCACCCACTGTTTTGACACGGCAATATTCACTTTCATGGAGAACACATTGAGCGACACGACTGCATCCCTCCCTTCCGCCAGCCAGGAACTCGCCGGCAAGGTCATCCTCGTCACCGGCGGCGCCAGCGGCCTCGGTGCCGCGCTTTCACATGTCCTGACAGAAGCGGGCGCGCAAGTCATGGTAGGCGACCTCAATCATGACAAGGCATTCCGCGTCGCGGACCTGCTGCGCACTCATGCCATTGCATTTGATGTCAGCGACCCGGAACAGGCACAGAAGGCAATCGAAGACACCGTAAAGCAGTTCGGCAAGCTCGACGTGCTGATCAACAATGCCGGCACCGACGTCACCTGTTCGCTGGATGAGGTCGAGATCGCGGACTGGGAACGCGTGATGCGCACCAACCTCTTCGGCCCTTTCCTCCTGTCGAAGTTTGCCGTGCCGCACCTGCGCAAGACAAACGGGCAGATCATCAACATCGCCTCCACCGCCGCCAAGCGCGCCTGGCCGAACGCCTCGGCGTATCACGCCAGCAAGTATGGCGTGCTCGGCCTTTCGCACGCGCTGCATGCGGAATTGCGCCCGCAGAAGATCAAGGTGACTGCGGTGATCGCGGGCGGCATGCGTACACCCTTCCTGCTCGACCGCTTTCCCGACATTGATGTGTCGACGCTGCAGGACCCGATGAATGTGGCGAAGGCGGTGAAGTCGGTACTGACGTTGCCGGAGCAGACGGTGATTCCGGAGATCATGGTGTTGCCGATGCAGGAGACGTCGTGGCCGTGACGAGAAAAGATTGATTCACCATGCCTGCATCCGAGAATCAAAGGCAACTGAAAAGTCAGTAAGTTGCCTAAACACATAGAGGCTGTGGCGGTTGAATTCCGCTTGGACGCTGCCGAAAATGGAGGTGCCTAAGCGGAAAAAGAAGCGAAATTTGTCTGAGCCGCAGGCGAGTTTATTTCGCTTCCCGCTCGGTGCGTCACTTCCTCGGGAACCCCGAAGGGGCAGCGACTTTGCGGTCGCCTTTTTTGCCTCCTTTTTTGGCGAAGCAAAAAAGGAGGTGGCCCGCCGGGGCCAGTCCCGGCTTGTCTCTTCGAAGAACTGCAGCCGTTGTACTGCCGGAGATACTCCGTCGCTCTGGATTCCCGCCTTCGCGGGAATGACAGGGATGATGAATTATCGAAAAAGCTCAGTCGTATCGGATTTCAACGTAGGGTGCGTACTGGCTCGCAGGCAGTATCGTTCCATAGGCCAACAGCATGCCATCCAGAACCCAGGCAAGACCCTGCACAAGAACGACAACCAGAACATTCCGAAGAAGTGTTTGCGATTTATGAACATGCCGCCGAGAGGAAACGTTATGGTTTCAGCTAACAAAGTGTGTTTGCACCAGCACGCCGCAAGGCTATCGCAATACATTGTCGCAACAGCGGCTATTGCCGATACGCGCCTTACCGCCACCGCAAGAAAGCAAACCCGCCGGCAACAACGATTTCCAAACCAACACCACCACCAACCATGCAAGCAATCTTCCTCGACAAGGACGGCACCCTCGTAGAAAACGTCCCCTACAACGTCAATCCGCAACTCATCGAACTCACCTGGCTCGCCGGCCCCGCCCTGCAACTGTTCCAGCAGTTGGGATACCGGCTGTTCGTCGTCAGCAACCAGGCCGGCATTGCCAAAGGCATCTTCACCGAATCAGCGCTTGGTCCGGTCGAACGCCGTCTCGGCGAGCTGCTCGCGCAATACGGCGTCCAGCTCGACGGCTTCTACTACTGCCCGCACAGTCCGCAAGGCGTGATCAACCGGTATGCGGTTGCCTGCACCTGCCGCAAACCGATGCCCGGCATGCTGACAAGAGCTGCCAACGATCATGGCATCGATCTGCAGCGATCATGGATGATCGGCGACATCCTCGATGATGTGGAAGCAGGCCAGCGTGCCGGATGCCGAACCGTTCTCATCGACAACGGCAATGAAACAGAATGGAAAATGTCGCCTCACCGCAAGCCTGACCTGACAGTGCCGAACCTGTATGCGGCAGCGCGGGCGATTGAAGCCTACGGCCGCCTGCCCCTCGCAGACAGCGTCGACGCCCTGGATGACCTGGTCACGCCCCTCCCTGCGAACGGCAGCGTCGGTGGCGAAGCGGCCCGCCCATGACCGCGGCCGGATGGCAGGATGCCGGCAACCTGCTGTGCATCCGGCTCGACTACCTGGGCGATGTACTGATGATGACGCCCGCGATCCGGGCACTGAAGCAGTCGCGTCCCGGTCGCCGCATCACGCTCATTACCTCGCCAGGCGGCGCGGCAGTCGCACGCTATATTCCGGAGGTGGACGCGGTGATCAGCTATCCGGCGCCGTGGTTGAAAAGCAGTGAGCCGCATTCGCCCGACATCGATCTCGCCATGGCACAAACCCTGCGTGAAGGTGGCTTCGATGGAGCGGTGATCTTCACCACGTATAGCCAGAGCGCCCTGCCCGCTGCGATGCTCTGCTATCTCGCCGGCATACCGCTGCGTCTCGCGCACTGCCGCGAGAATCCCTATCAGTTGCTGACAGACTGGATACCCGACCCCGAACCGCATCGCGAGATCCGGCATGAAGTCCGCCGCCAGCTCGATCTGGTGGACAAAGTGGGATGCCGGATTGGTGACGAACGCATGTCGATGCAAATTCCTCCCGAGGACAAGGCAACAGTCTGCCGGTTGCTGCAGTCGCTAGGTATCGACGAAAGCCGGCCATGGATGGTTTTGCATCCGGGCGCAACTGCGGCATCGCGACGCTACCCACCGCATCTCTGGCGCGAAACCGCGCAACTGCTTTCGCAGCGACTCGCCTGTCCGCTGATCTTCACCGGCAGCCGGCAAGAAATGACACTGGTCGACGAGATACGAGAAGGCATCCCCCACACCATGTCGCTTGCCGGCACGCTTGGGCTGGGCGAGCTTGCAGCATTGATTTCGATGACTTCCGTCTTGATTGCAAACAACACCGGTCCGGCGCATATTGGCGCTGCGGTAGGCACGCCAGTCGTCGATCTCTATGCGCTCACCAATCCGCAACATACCCCATGGCAAGTTCCGAGCAGGGTCTTGTTCCATGATGTGCCTTGTCGCAACTGTTACAAGAGTGTGTGCCCTGAAGGGCATCATGCCTGCCTGACGCAAGTACCTCCGCTGCGGGTCGCTGACGCGGCAGTCGAGTTATTGCAGGAACGGATGGGTGCAACCACTATTGGAATTGATCATCGGCCACCAACGCACGCCACCTTGATCGCGTTCTAAGGCAGCCTTGTTTCTCGATTGTAAGTGTCCCTGAATTTTCAGAATAGTCGTACCGGCTTCGGACTTTCCTGCTGTAAGTTTTACCCATTGATTGCAAAAACGGTTTTCCTGCCCTCCATGGCCGTCCTGTTCCGTCACGGTAGGCAATGCGGAATGCGTCCGCATGGATGTCAAGCGTCGCCGAAGAAACATCGCCAACAGCACATTTTCTTGCGCAACTTCGTAAATTACACTGCGCATATCAGAAACCCGAAATAAATCTGACAAGGTCATTGACCTGTGTCGTGGCATGAATTTTGGAACCTGCCAGAAAGTGAAATATCCGGCACGGTGGCATGGACTTTGCGATTGCATCTGTACGCTTCATAACCAAGGAGATCACTATGCCACGCAATGCCACTTCCAAGGCTTCCACGAAATCGAGCGCTGCCAAAGCCGCTCCCAAGTCGACCGGCAAGGGCGCCCAGGACGTGCTGGAGTTGCTCAAGGAAGATCACAAGAAGGTCAACAAGATGTTCGAGCAGTTCGAGAAGATGAAGGAAAATGAAGACGAAGACCAGGAAGCCAAGCAGCTTCTGGTGGAAACCGCCTGCGCCGAGCTGACCATCCATGCGCAAGTGGAAGAAGAGCTTTTCTATCCGGCGCTGCGCGAAGCGATCGATGACGAAGACATGCTCGACGAAGCGGAAGTCGAACATAACACGGCCAAGCAGCTGATTACCGAGCTGGCAGCCATGCAGCCGGGCGACGAACTGTACGACGCCAAATTCACCGTACTGGGCGAATACGTCAAGCATCACGTGCAGGAAGAAGAAAAGGAAATGTTCCAGAAGGCGAAAAAAGCCAAGCTCGACCTCGTGGCGATGGCCGAACAGGTCATGGAACGCAAGATGGAATTGCGCGATGAACTCGGGCTCGATGCCGAGGAGGATGACGAAGAGGAAGGCGACGCCGCACCTAAGAAAACGGCCCGCAAGAACGTTCATTGACGATGTCCAGATCGACGCATTGCCTGCCACTGCATGATGCCGCGCCGGCCTCGTGCGGTGCGGTTGCCGCGATCAGCCTTGCAAGCCCGTATCTGCCATTGCTCATGCGGTGGAACAGGAGCGTGACTGACCAAGTTGTTAGGTGAATTGCTGATGCGGCGCTCCCGCCGCATCATCCCAGTCAGAAACCATGAGATTAAAGGTGCTACGTGACTTTACTGGATGAAGACATCGGCATCGGCCATGTCAAATCAACCCATGCAGTGGATATTTTCGCTTTCGTTGAGGCGAAGGAAGTACCCTTCCTGTATTTCGAAACGCCGTATTACCTCGCCCCAGCTCCCGGCGGCGAGAAAGTCTATGCGGTCTTGCGCGAGACACTGCACCGCACCAAAAAGATCGGCATCGCCCATGTGGTGATCCAGTCGAAGCAGCACCTCGCCGTACTGACGCCGCGCGGTCCGGCGCTGGTACTGAATACCTTACGTTGGGCCGGCGACATTCGGGCCCTGGGCGGACTGGATTTTCCTCCGGAAGACATCGAGACGGTGGACGTGACGGAAGAAGAACTGGAGAATGCCGCCGAACTGGTGGAAAGCATGACCACCACCTGGGATATCAGCCGGTACACCGACGCCGTCGATGCCGATGTCCTGAAAGCGATGCAGTCTTCCGGCACGGGCCAGGGTTCCACCGGCATGCTGCTCGCATCGATGGAAGAAGAGGATGACGACCTCGAGCTGACCGACGACGATCTCATCGGCATCCTGCGGCCCAGCATGCATACGCCCCTTGCCAGCGCCAGACGTATTCGCACCGCGCATCAGCCTGCGCGGCCTGGCCGGTCGCACAGGTCGCGCAGGCCATTCTGACCGGCGAACCCGGCACCCTCCCCCGTCGTCGTTCTCATCCTTTTGCCGCCAGTGAAGCGGCATGAGGACGGAGACGACGACGGCATTTACACCCTTCGGATCGGCACAACGATAACTATTCTGCCGCCTGCGGAACCGTTGCCGCCGGCTTTGCGTCGGCGCCTGCGGCGACCGCATTACAGTACGACAATACGCCAGTCCAGTTGCGGCAGCCATCGTTGCAGGATCTGGTAGACATCCCGGTCGAATCGCGGCTGGCTCGTTGTGAGCAGCGCCGCCGCATCACTCAATGCCCTGACCGAACCGAGATAGGACCAGCAATCAACCACATGCAACGCATCGCCTTCGCGGATCGCGATCGGGCCGCGAAAGGGCCAGGGTTGCAGACGCCAACCTTCCAGTGCAGCCGCGACCCGCTCATTATGCGACGCCAGGCTCTCGCGCCCTGCGCAGGCACCGCTGCACTTGCCGACCTGGCTGGCAAAACAGGCCTTGCCGGCTTTTCCCTTCTCCAGGCCGAGCAGCACATGACACAGCATGTGGGCGTCTGCGATCCCGCGCAGTGCGTCGCCTGCCTTGCGCGGGCTGCCAAAGAGTCCGTACAGGTTCGGGTCATAGCCGAAAAAAAGATCCTCCGTGGTCGTGAGCGCGGGCAACAGCCTTCCCTTGTTTAACAGCAACCGCCATGAACAGACGTCCTCATTCTGACGAAGCTGCCGGTTATACGTCGGCTTCAATTCCTTGACAAGCTTCGCTTCGAGTAGCAGCGCACCGAGCTCTCCAGGAGTTTCGCGCCATTCCACGCGCTCGATCTGCTGGCTCATCTGCTGTTCCCTGGAAGACATATGGTCGCCGCTGAAGTGCGCCAGTACGCGGCGGCGCAAATCATTGGATTTGCCGATATACAAGGGCAGGTCGTTCTCTCCAAAAAACAGGTAGACACCGTGTGTCGACGGCATCGATTCGATCTGCATGGCATCCAGCCGGGATGGCACGGTCGGACGGCTGAGCAGCTTGGCCATGGCTTCCTCGATCGCATCGACCGGGTGCGCATCCCGTAGCTTTTGCCAGAACTGCCAGATAAGTTGTGCGTCCCCAAGCGCGCGATGGCGTTCGGTGACATGCAGCCTGTGCCGCTCCACCAGTGAATCGAGATTGTGGCGGGCGAATCCGGGAAACAGCTTGCGCGACAGCCGGACGGTGCACAGCACCGGCGGATGAAATTCGTGGCCGGTGCGGCGGAACTCGTTTTTCAGGAATCCGTAATCGAAGCGGGCGTTGTGCGCGATAAATACCCGATCGGCCAGTCGCGCTGCAATCTCGTCCGCGATTGCGGCAAAGGTGGGTGCGTCCGCCACCATGGCATTGGTAATGCCCGTCAGCGACTGAATGAAAGGCGGTATGGGCATGCCGGGATTGACGAGCGTGCTCCACTCCCTCACGCCGTCGGCGTCGACCTCGATGATACCGACTTCGGTGATGCGGTCGTCCGTTGCCGCGCCGCCTGTAGTCTCCAGGTCGACGAACGCGAGTCGGGGATAACGGGGCGTAACTGGCATGGCCGGATGACATTGAACTGGGAAATCGATGGCGCCGTGTCTCTGCACGATAGACAACGGCGGTGCAAATTTGTTGAACTGCCGGCGGCAGGTCCGCCCGGTTGCTATGCGCTGCAGTCAGGTGACGATGGGCAAGACGGCATGCTCCTCCGCAGGTTGAGCATGCCGACAGCTCATTCCACCACTTTTCCGCGCAGCGTCTTGACGAGACCACGCATGCTCTTGCCTTCGAGCCGCCGCTTCTGCGAGCTGCGCGTCGGACGCGTCGGTCGTCGCTGTACTGGTGTTGCCGCAACGCTGTCGATCAGCGCCTGCAAGCGCTGCAGCGCATCGTCCAGGTTCTTCTCGCGACTCCGGTAGGCCTGCGCCTTCATGACGACCACGCCGTCCCTTGTGATGCGCTGATCACGCAGTGCCAGCAGGCGCTCCTTGATGTCGTCCGGCAGCGACGATGCACGAATATCGAAGCGCAGATGTATTGCGCTGGACACCTTGTTGACGTTCTGCCCGCCCGCGCCCTGCGCCCTTATGGCGGTGATTTCCACTTCGTTTTCGGGGACGGTAATCATCTGGTCGTCCTGGCGCCTGGACGTGCGAATGCGCCGGCAGGAATTGATATCCTGCCGGCGCAACTTTGCCTGGAGTGAGGCGGTTGGATCAGCGAATCAGGCAGCGTGGCGTTCCAGGAACTGCACGTTGTCGCTATTGATCTCGATCTTGCGCGGCTTCAGTGCTTCGGGAATCTCGCGTGCGAGTTCGATGTTCAGCAAGCCGTTCTCGAGTTTGGCGCCAACCACTTTCACATGATCCGCGAGCTGGAAGCGATGCTCGAAGTCACGAGCGGCGATGCCGCGGTGCAGGAAAGTGCGCTTGCCCTCTTCCTTCACTTTGCGTCCGGTGATCTTGAGCGTATCGCGCTCGGTCTCGATCTCCAGTTCGGAGCGGTCAAAGCCGGCGACAGCCATGGTGATGCGGTACTTGTCTTCACTGACGAGCTCGATGTTGTAAGGCGGGTAGCTGGGCTGCGATTCTGCACGCTGTGCTTCGTCGAACATCTGGGCCAGACGGTCGAAGCCGATGGCGGAACGATACAGGGGAGAAAAGTCGAAATTGCGCATGATAAATATCCTCATTCAGTAAGCGATATAGGTTGGCGGACCTCCATTGAGCATCCGCTGATTCGGATATAGGAACGCCCTGATCGCTTTTCAAGAGGTTTTTGTGTGCGATAAGCACGATTTGCAGAATTTCAACATTCAGTTGCTATCCGGCGGCTGCTTGCCGTAGAAGGAATGGTCGTGCGCAACCCAGGTCGGGTCAGCCATGGACGGCCAATGGTCCTTGTCGAAACCGGGTGCGTTCTCCAGCCGTTCGCGGGCGGTGTCCAGTACGAAGCATTCGCGTTCCGCATCCAGCACCAGGGCATCCCAGGGAATGGCGAACAGCTTGTCCCCGAGGCCAAGGATGCCGCCGAACGATAACACTGCGTAGGCGATGCGCCCGCTCGGCACATCGAGCATGATGTGCCGAATTTCGCCGAGGTATTCGTTTTGCAGGTTGACGACCCGGTTGCCTTGCAGGGTATCGGCGGCCATCACTTGCGGGCCGGGTCCGGAAAATTCGGGGCCGCCGCCGACGATGCGGTTAGGGGCGGAGGGGAAGGATTTTAGAGTAGGCATGAACGGTTCTCAATCTTGCTTTGCAGGTCGAAAGCGCATATTGCACTCGACAAGACCAGTCAATATAACTTCCGTCATTCCCGCGCAGGGTTTTGCAGGGGTTTCGGACAGCATGCTGTCCGCCTGCGAAACGGTACTGGCCTGCAAGCCAGTACGCGCCCTGCAAGGGGGAATCCAGAGCGACGAAGTGTCTCCGGTGATTCAACTCTTTTGCGTCTTCGAAGAGACAAGCCGGGACTGGCCCCGGCGGGCCACCTCCTTTTTTGCTTCGCCAAAAAAGTAGGCAAAAAAGGGCTGGAGCACTGCTCCAGCGAGGCGGGGACGCTGCTCTTCGGGTTCCCGGGAAAGTGACGCACCGAGCGGGAAGCGAAATAAACTCGCCTTCGGCTCAGACAAATTTCGCTTCTTTATCCGCTCGGCACGCCACTTTTCCGGCAGCGTCCAAGCGGAATTCAACAACCACAGCCTCTATGCGTAACCGTAATCTTTTTTATGACTGGCTAGAACTTCTAATTAAGGCAATGTACTCCTGCATACTTTCTGTTTGAAAATTATTTTGATCGCACTCTCGCGCTAAGTAACAAAAAAGCCAGCCGACCCGGAGATCAATTATCCCCAAGCCGGCTGGCCTATCACGCTTCACCTGCTACCAACTCACTCCGCAATCGCGCTCTTCTTCGGCTCCAGCCACTTCACCGCCTCTGCCGCCTTCTTCCCGGCGAGGAAAGCATGGTCGGAGTTGTAGTACTCCCACTCGCTGTAGCGGCCGTACAGCACGATGTCATGTTGCAGGAACCACTTCTTCACCACCTCCACGTTCGCGGCACGCTCGTGGTCGTACACCACGTAGGCATACGGCATGTCGACTTCGTTGGCGGCGATGACCTTGTCGTCCTCGCGGAACATGCCGACCTTGATGCAATCCTGGATGCAGCGGTCGATCAGCTCCTGGCCCGATACAGGCAGTGGCTTGTAGGTCGGCGAGTAGGTGATCTCGCAGGTGATGCCGAAGCCGCCGGGGGCGTTGCATTCCGGGCTCGCGTTACCCTGCACGAAGATGCGGTGGAAGATGGTGTTGTCCTCCGGATAGTAGATCCAGTGCTTGTCGGTGATGTTCTCGCGCGCGACGCCGAGATTCACGCAACGCACCGAGATATGCTTGAGGCCCTTCGCCGCTTCCCTTACCTCTTCCGGCGCTTCGTCGCCAACCATCTTGACCAGTTCCGGCAACGGCATGGTGCTGATCATGTTGTCGTACTGGTAGCGACGGCCATCCGCCAATGTGATCGTGCGCTGCTTTGGCGAGATATGGACGACATCGGCATTGAGCTCAATGGTGCCCTTGATGTGCGGGACGAAACCGGACATCAAGGCCTGGAATCCGCCGCGCAATGGATAGCCGAAGCGGGCGTTCGGCCCCATCGGCTTGCCAACCGGTTGCAGTGCCCCGTCGATAATCTCTTCCAGGTTCGGGAGCGGTACCCGTCCGCCAAGCCAGGAGGTTTCCATCTCAGTGAGCGGCACTGCCCATATCTTGCGGTTGTACGGAATCGCGAAATGCTTGGCGATGCCTTTGCCCCATACCTGGTAAATGAATTCCTCGAAGTTCGCCGGGCCCTTCTTCTCCAGCGACGCCACATTGGACGCGTTGGCGTTCGGCGATGGAAGCGTTACGCCGCCATCCGCGCAGCAGTCGTTTGCCTTCGCCAGTGGCTGCGCGGGCGTGCCGGCCGGCGCCTGCTCGGCAGGCTTTGCGTTGCCGTAGCGGGCCTCGATCGCGCCCATGATGCACTCCTTGATCGTTTCCGGCGGCAGGCCATACAGGGCACCCTGGAATGGATACCGCGTGTAGACATTCTTGCTGTACACCCACGCCTCGCGGTTCTGCCAATGCACATTGGAGCCAAGCAGGATCTCGTACATCTCCAGCACATACGGATCGTTCGAGAACATGATGTGGCCGGCGTAGTCGAACGTGAATCCGTTATCCTTGATCGACCTGCACCATCCGCCGACCATGGCGTTCTTGTCGAACAGGACGGTATCGTGGCCGAGGTGATAGGCAGCGGAAAGACCTGTCGGCCCGGCGCCGATGATGGCGGTCTTCACATAACGCGTCGGTCCTTGCTGGCGCAAGCCCTTGACATTGGCGACGGCATCGGCGGGCTCTTCAGTCAGACCTGCGGATTGTTGCTCCGGCAGTTGCTGTTTGCGCGGCGTGCTGTCCATCAGCTGGCGCATCTTATCCACCGTGGAATCCCAGGATGTCGAAGCAAGCACGCGCCGCATGCCTTCGATCTTTTGCGCACGCTCCTCCGGCGACGCCAGAAGCGCTGCTTCACAGGCGGCAATGAAGGAAGGCGCATCGTGGGCGATCGCCACGATGTCGCTGTAGGCGTCGGCGACATCGGTCACCGGCGTACTGACGATCGGCAGTTCGGCCGCCATGTATTCGAGGGTTTTGGTCGGGCTGATGAACTTGGTCGATTCGTTCAATGCGAACGGCAGCAGGCAAACATCCCAGCCGGCCAGGAACTGCGGCAGCGCTTCATAGGGTTGCTGGCCCAGATAATGGATGTTCGGCGCCTGCGGAAGCGTAGCGGGATCGATCTTTACCACCGGGCCGACCAGTACGATCTGCCATGAAGGATGGGCAGCGGCGACCTTGCCGATCAGGTCTGCATCGAAACGTTCGTCGATCACACCGTAAAAGCCCATGCGTGGTCCGGGAATCTCCTTGTGCGCCGGATGCGAGTTGGTGCGGTCGAGCGCTTGTATGAAATGCTTCTGGTCGACGCTGCTGGGGAAGCAATGCACGTTCGGATGCCGATCCTGCTTGGATCGATAGAGGCTGGGGCCGCCGGTGAATACGATATCTGCCGTTTTCAAGACTGCATTCTCGCGCTGCAGAAGCTGCTTGGGTGCGTTCTTGAAAGAGGCAAGTTCATCCATGCAGTCATACACCACGAGGCGGGGCTTCAGCTCCTGCAGGAGCGGCAGCGCCATCGGCGTGTAGAACCATGCGATATGGTCGGGATAGTCGCGCACCAGCTGGCGGGTCAGCTTCTGCAGATGCGGGAGGTGATCGTCATGAAAGCCGGGCATGTTCACCGGGGTATGCGGCTGGCATACCAGGATATTGGGTCCCGGCGAATACGTTTTCATGAACGTATCGGTGTCATGATGCAGCGGCTCTTCGATAAAAACGATCGGGTAATGCTGCGCCAGGCGCGACAACAGATGCTGCGGGCGCTGATAGACGAAATCCCAGCGCAGATGCGAAAAAACGATAATTGCTGAAGCCATGCTATCTCCTTGCCTTGATGGCGTGTAGGGTGATTGAAAATGCGGAAACGCGTGCCGGACCGGTGACCTGCCTAGCAAAGGCGGTGTACGGATGCGAGCAGCAATTTTTTCCGGCGACACACTGCGCATGGCGCAGGACAGCGGCGCATCGGCGACGACGCGCGCGCTGATCGTTGTGCGAGTGATTTGAAGCGGGATCCGATGCATTGCAAGCCGAATGCATCAGGTGGTATCGATAGGGTGACACCTCGTATAGATGCATGCATGCGTTCGCATGATGGTGCAATCGCCGCTGACGGTTCATCCGATGCGCGCTTCCATTGCCTCCCGGCTTGTGTTGATTTTCTAAAGTGATGGAAGCATCGATCGTCATTTGTTCATATTTCGCGTTAAGGTTACCAATGCCTGTTTCCGTTGGCTGCAGCACAAACAACTTGCCGTTATGCCGCCCCCTTTTTTCTTGCCTCCTCGCGACGCCATCCGCAGCGATAATAATTTTTCTAGCAAAACATGCAACGCAACCTACGTGCTTATGCAAGATTGATGCCGATCGTTGTTAAAACTTTGCCTGGCGCACAAGCGGACGGTGCATTTCCGCTTCGCAATGGCCAGGGCCGGCGAATAATCAGCGGCAATGCGAGGCAAAATCACGACAGGCGGTGTATGCCGGCAAGGATTCAATGTGCGGGCACGTACCGTAGGGATGGCGGCTTATGTGCTTGGACGGTTCAAAACGGTTCCTCGATTCAAAATATTTTTTCGCGCTTCACTGCACGCGTGTTCCTCAATGGAATCTGGCACCCGATTCTGGGCGCCATATTCAGGCAGTGCACCAGAACGTAGCCTTTGAGGTCTATTCACTATACGGATTGGTCGTTGAGTCAGGATGATCTTCGTCAAAGCCTTCCGTACCCATATGCTGATGCAGCGCAGGTATCGTGACGCCGGTACGCTTCATGCTTATGTACGCAGCTAGTAACGACAGCCACTGGCATGCCGCGCTCCTTGCACCAAGCATCAAGTGCTGCAAGTGTCGCCCGATGCCTGCCGCTTCATGCCTGGCCCTCATGTAAAAACTGGCAGATCGGTGTAATCGTTACCCGGATCATAGTTGCCGGATTGGTGAACCCACAGACTTAAGAGAGACCACAAATGACTAAAATTCGTAAAGCAGTATTTCCTGTTGCCGGACTAGGCACACGTTTTTTGCCTGCCACAAAAGCTTCGCCGAAAGAAATGCTGCCTATCGTCGATAAGCCTCTTATTCAATACGCGGTCGAGGAAGCTGCCGCCGCGGGTATTACCGAAATGATTTTCGTCACCGGACGCGGCAAGCGTTCCATTGAAGACCATTTTGATAAGGCATATGAACTGGAAGCCGAACTGGCCTCGCACGGCAAGCTGAAATTGCTGAAGGAAATACAGACTCTCCTCCCGGACAATCTGCATTACTCCTATGTCCGCCAGAGCGAAGCGCTCGGTTTGGGCCATGCAGTGTTGTGCGCGAAGCCCCTGGTAGGCGATGAGCCGTTTGCCGTCGTGCTTGCCGACGACCTGATCGATGCTGAAGTCCCTGTCCTGAAGCAGATGATCGATCTCTATGAGCAGCATGCAAGCTCCGTGGTCGGCGTGCAGACCGTTCCGCTCGACCAGACGTATCAATACGGGATCGTGCGTCCGCAATCGATGGGTGTACGCATTCATCGTATCGCGGATATCGTCGAGAAGCCGCAACCGGAGCATGCGCCGTCAACGCTGGGCGTGGTCGGCCGCTACGTCTTCACACCGGAAATTTTCGATCACCTCGAACGCATCCAGCCGGGTACCGGCGGGGAAATTCAACTGACCGACGCCATCGCTTCGCTGTTGAAAATCGATCCTGTACTTGCGTATGAATTCAAGGGCCATCGCTACGACTGCGGATCGAAGCTGGGCTACCTGGAAGCATCAGTGAATTTCGCGTTAAAGCATCCAGCCATTGCAGAGCAATTTGGCGAGTTCATTGCCAACGTGCAGCGGCAGGTGCAAGCAAATCCGGTCAGCACCAAGACTGCCTGAAGGGGACATTTACCAAGCGGGAAAAATCATGCGGCTACCAACAACCAGCATTCTGTCCAAGCACACAGCAATGTTGCCGGCAGCCGCATGCAAAAAATTTTCCGACATCTGCAATGAATAACCATCGACATCTGCACGCGGTTTTTTTCATCATCACTTCCCCCGGCGCTCAAAAGCAACCCAAGGCGATGGGGAATGTTTCATACGGGGCTGCGCCATGAAACGGCGATCAGCCCGTAACGATGCACCAAACGTGGAAATCAAGCCTGCGATGGCTGCAGCCTTGAGCGGACCTGTCGCCTCCATACTGGCCGAACCTCCTTATCTCTCGGCTCATGAAGCCGGAAAGACCTCGCCGCGCACGCATCATCATTCCGATGCGCCGAACAACAGTGCGCCCAACGGCACCAATACACGCATCAGCACCGAGTCTGCCGAGCACGACGTCGATTTCAAAACGATGGTGGAGAATTCTTCCGACATCATCTCCCGACTTGACCGCGGCCTGCGCCATCTGTATGTGAATCCCGCGATCGAGAAGCTGTCGACGCTGCCGGCATCCGCATACCTTGGAAAAACCAAGGCCGAACTCGGCTTGCCTGCAAGCGTCGTCGACGCCTGGGACAATGCTGCGCGCGCTGCCTTTGCCACCGGCAGCGAACAGCGGCTCGACTTCGACCACAGCATTAATGACCAGATGCGTTACTTTTCGGGCCGGGTAATTCCGGAAATGAGCCCGAATGGCAAGATTGAATCGGTGATCGGCATTGCCTACGATGTCACCGACCGAGCCCGTGCGGAGAAAGAACGCGACGAACTGCTGGCGCGGGAACGTACCGCCCGCATCCAGGCAGAAACCGCTGCGCGGGCGCGTGACGAATTCCTATCCATTGTTTCCCACGAATTGCGGGCACCGCTCAACGGTATCCAAAGCTGGGCGCATGTACTAGAAAATTATGTCAAGGAAGCCAGCAGCGCGCCGCTCGCGCAGCGCGCGCTTCAGGGCATTAAGACTGGTGTCGGACAACAGGTTCGTCTGATCGAGGATTTGCTGGACGTCACGCGCATGATGAGCGGCAAACTGCGCCTGGTGAAGCAACCGCTCGCGCTGCTTCCCATCGTGCAGGCCGCGGTGGAAAGCGTGCGCGCGCATGCGACGGCCAAGCATATCGAGCTGCATTGCACCTACGGCATCAACAATGAGCAGATCGAGGGCGACACCGACCGCGTTCAGCAAATTTTCTGGAACCTTCTCTCGAATGCGATCAAATTTACACCGGACCACGGCGACATCTGGCTATCGGCCACGCAATCCGGCAACAGTATCGTCGTGACGATCCGTGACAACGGCATCGGCGTATCACCGGATTTCCTGCCGCACCTGTTCAATCGCTTCAGCCAGGAAGACACATCCAGCACCCGTGACCACAGCGGACTGGGACTGGGTTTGTTCCTTGTGCGGCACCTGATCGAACTGCATGGCGGCAAAGTCAGCGCCGAAAGCGAGGGTGAAAACAAGGGCACCACCTTCTCGGTTTCCTTCCCCTTGCGCACGCCAAGCAACAAATACACGCCGGCGGTGCATTGCGAAGATGGCATTGACAACGGCCTGCTGCTGCCATCGCTGAATGGACTGCGCGTATTGCTCGTTGACGACCAGGAAGAAGCACGCGAATCCCTTACCATTGTCCTTACCAATGCGGGCGCGAAGGTGTTCGCTGCCGAATCGGCAAAAGGCGTCATGACATGGCTGCCGACACTATCCGCCAACGAATATCCGGATGTGCTCGTATGCGACATCGCGATGCCCGGGGAAGACGGGTATGCCGTACTGCGCAGGATCAGGGCATGGAAAGCAGCTGACGGCACACTTCCCCTGCACCGCCTCCCCGCTCTCGCACTCACCGCCTTCGCCCAGCGCGAAGACCGCATACGCGCCCTCACCGCCGGCTTCCAGATGCACGTCACCAAGCCGGTCGCGCCGGAAGAATTGATTGTGGTGATCGATACGATGGTGGTCCGGGACGATTGAGTCACTTCAGCACGCTCAATTTCAGGCAAGCATCAACGCTGCAGCTTTGCGTTCTACCTGACCGCGCAGCGGACCGATGTACTGCCAGCCTATCCTTATCCTGAACCCTCGCCCTCGCCGGAAAACCCTTTGAAGACAAGGGGACCCTCTGCACCTTACCTAGCGAATGCCGGCAAGTAGAGACAAACGGCCATACGTCATTCGCTCACGGTCACAAAGTCGAGAACACATTATTCTCTCCCCTTCAAGAGCGCCCGGCGACGGGGAGGGTCAGGGTGGAAATGGGTTTTGGAGGTTCCCCCTTCTGGCGACGCCAAAAGGGGAAGTGCTGAAACGGATAGAGAAGCGAAATTTGTCTGAGCCGCAGGCGAGTTTATTTCGCTTCCCGTTTCAGTACTGCCCCTTTTGGGCACCTGCGAAGCAGGCGTCGACTGGGGGTCGCCTTTCTTTGCTTCCTTTCTTTGGCGAAGCAAAGAAAGGAAGTGGCCCGCCGGGGCCAGTCCCGGCATGTCTTTTCGGAGAGCAACACGACTTGCATTACCGGAGACACTTCGTCGATCCGGATTCACCCTTGCAGCGCCCGCACTGGCTTGCAATCCAGTACCGTTTCGCGGGCATGACAGGCTAATGCATCACCGAAAAGACTTCACATCAATGCTACGACTCAATGGTACGAATCGCTGCTATGAAAGTTAGCATCATCCTTCTTGGGCAACTCCTCATAAGGCCCATACTCTTCCAGCCTGTTATACAACGTCTTCAGGCTGATCCCGAGAATATCCGCCGCCCGCTTCTTCACTCCCCCGCACAACTCCAGCGTCGCATAGATCAACTTGCGGTCGACATCCGCAAGCGACGTTCCAACCGGAATGGAAAGCGTCAACCCGACCGGAGACTGGGTCGTGATAACCGGCGCCAGCGCAGCCGCGTCCAGTACATCATCGGAAAGGATGAACGCACGCTGCATGTAATTACGCAGCTCACGCACGTTTCCGGGCCAGTGATAGTTGGCGAGGCAATCCAGTCCATCGGGTGACAGCACCTTGTTGGTACCATGGGCCGCATTCATCTCGGCCAGGAAATGCTCGGCCAGCAACTGGACATCCGCGCCGCGTTCGCGTAATGGCGGAATCCGCAGCGGAAACACATTGAGCCGGTGGTAAAGATCCAGTCTGAGCTTGCCTTCCGCCACTGCCGCTTCGGGGTCGCGGTTGCTGGCGGCGATCACCCGAACATCGGTTTCCAGTTCCTGATTGCTGCCGATCCGCATAAAGGACCCGGTCTCCAGGACGCGCAAGAGCTTGACCTGCAGTTCAACGGGCATCTCGGTAATTTCATCGAGGAAAAGCGTGCCGCCGTTCGCACGTTCGAAGTAGCCTTTATGCTGGCGATCTGCACCGGTGAAACTGCCTTTCTCATGCCCGAAAATTTCGCTTTCGATCAACTGTGGAGAAATTGCACCGCAGTTGACGGGCAGGAATGGATGCTTGCTGCGCAGGCTGAGATCATGGATGGTTTGCGCCGCCAATTCTTTCCCTGTTCCGCTCTCGCCCAGCAGCAATACCGTCGCTTCTGTTGGTGCAACGCGGCCAATATGGTTGTACAGCTTTTGCATGACCGGCGCGGCCCCGAGCATCTGCCCGAAATGGCCAAGACGCCGAAGCTCGCTACGCAGCACGCCGATTTCTTCCTTCAGGTCAACAGTGCGCGGAATGCGCGACAGCAAACCTTTCAGGCGCTTGAAATTGATGGGCTTTGTGAGGTAATCAGCAGCGCCGAGGCGCAATGCCTCGACGGCAGTCTCAACGCTGGCATGGCCGGTGATCAATACGATCTCGGTTGTTGCGCGCGATTCAATGTCGTTGAACAAGTCCATTCCGCTGCCATCCGGCAGCTTCAGGTCAATCAGCACGACATCAGGACGCTGTCGCATGATCTGTATCTGCGCGTCGCGAATGTTCCCGGCCACAGCCGCGGTGAAGCCTTCGGCGGAAGCAATTGCCATCAATGCTTCGCGCGTATTTGCATCGTCATCGACGATAAGTACATGGGGCATATTAAATATCTCTGTTTGATATCGGGCAATGGATGAATTCTGGTGCCGCATTCGGTTGGCGCGCCTGGCCGCCGGAGATTCCTGCGTCCTTATGCAGCCTCAGTGACGACCACAAAAAATGCGATTGTTCGTCTTGTTGAGGACAGTACCGGATGCAGCACAAATGGTCATGCATGGGGCCGCCTTCCTGTAATAGAGAAAAGGAACGTCAAGACATCATGGAACACGTTGAAGAGAGGTACGGTGCACTTGAAGTGCACGCCAACAGATGTAGCGTGAATGCGGATTCAATGCACAAGAGATTGGAGCACGGGAAACCCGCAAGGTTCACCCGTGAAGATGCATTGCTTGAGGTAGATCTGTTGCGACCGATGGCAGCGATCCCGGCATGTCGATGGACTGCATCAGAATCCATGTCATCTCTCCCTCATGTTGCACGCGTTGACACGTTGCACACTTCGATACTGCTTCGATGGCAGCATTGGATTATTCGATAGTTCGGTATTGCCGTGGACGATGCCCTCACCGTCCGTTCCCGGTGCATCCAAGCGGATACGTCCGGGAGTGTACTGTAGCCGCCGGGCGACTTTTACTAATTCACTGCCGTACGGGCTGACGCCCTTCAGTAACAGCGGGGAAAATCATTTCGAAAGCCCGCGAAAGGCGAATTCACCAGATAAGCCTACAAGGCTATGGTGGAAGAACAATCGGCAAACGCCAAATCCTCTAAGTGCTTCAATTGATTCCCCTCAATCAAAGCGCAAGAAGTATTGACGTTTGCCGCCAAACGAAGAACACCGATTACTTCGATGTACCCGAACCGGATGCGCCACTGGATGAGCCGCTTGGCTCAGGTGACGTGGTGCTGCCGGTAGAACCGCTTGAGCCGGTGGTCGACGATCCGCCCGTGCCCGACGAACTGCTGCCGGTAGAGCTGCCACCTGTACTCCCCGATGAAGAACTCGGATCGGAGGAGCTGCTGCCGGAACCGGTCGAACCGGAACCCGAGGCGCCGCCGCTGGTGCTGCCGGATGCGCTGCTCGTATCACTGCTGCCACCAGTTGAGCTACCGGATGAGCCGCCTGCTGCCGGGCTCGCACTCGAGCTCGAACCGGAGCCCGGTGTCGAACCAGAAGTGCTTGGAGTGCTTCCCGTGCTTCCGGCACTGCCTGCCGCGGTACCGCCGGCCGAAGAACCGCCGTCTGTTGCGCTGGGTGGCGATGAAGGTGATGTTGGTGGTACGGCGGCAGTAGTACCTGTGCCGCCTGCTGCACCAGCGCTGCCCGTCGTACCTGCAGCGCCACTGCTTGGCGTGCTGCCGGCCGCACCTGCCGTGCTGCTATCGGCCGGTGGCGTAGTGGTTGGTGGCGTGCTGGCGCTTGGTGCCGGCGTGCTGGGTGTGCTTGCCGTGCTGCTCGGGGTGGATGTCGAACCGCCGGCGCCACCTGCGGCGCCGGTACTTGGACTACCACCGGATTCCGAACCCTCACGACTACATCCAGCAAATGCCAACCCCATTAATGCGGTCACCAGAACGACCTTGGAGGTGTTGACGATTGCTTTCATGGAGTTACCTTTCACTTGGAGCCGGAGCCGGTAGCGCCGCCTGCACCGCCTGCGCCACTGCCTGCACCGGATGATCCCGCGCTGCCGGATGCGCCCGAGCTTTGTGAACTACCAGGTGTGCCACCACCGCTCGATGCGCCGGATTGATCACCTGCACCACGTTGACCGCAACCAACAACAGCCAGGCTCAATACTGCAGTAACTGCGAGAACTTTAGATGCGCCGATAAGTGATTTCATAATTATTCCTTTCGATAAGTGATGTTTGCTCAAACCTTGACCATAGCAATTGCGATAAGTTTCTTAACTTATTTGCAAAAGTCGGCGTCATCCCAAACGCAGAAAGTGTGCCAGCAACCTTTACTTACAAAGACGTGGCGAATGTGTCGCTACAGAGGGCAAAGTATGAATGCAAGGAAAGTGGAGCCGTAAAAATTACAGTTGAACAGTAAGCGTTACATGCAGATAGTGAAAGGTTGCAATGAGGATTCCTTTTTCGGCCCTCAGCTGTCTTAAATACACTTCTGCCGATGCTCTTGTTCAAGAAATGAAACTCCTGCTGCAGCTTCCGGTGAAGGCGAACGGCATTTACATCGCGTGTCCATACGCTATGTTGAACACATGATTGGTTGAGTTCTGGATCGCTGCCCCCACTTCCTGAGATAGCGCAACCGTGCAACACGCAATGCAAAGTTCTGCATTCCTTTATGTTGAGGAACTGAACTAACGCAAGCGACTCTCCCAACAGGGATGTAACAATCAGCGCACTCATTATCAGCGCACTTCTTTCAAACTCATTCTTGAACGGCGGTAGTTAAGCGCCGCATACGGTAGAAAGCAAATCGATTCCCATGGCTCTAGACCAATCGTTAAAGCGCTTTGGCATCATGTACGGTCTCTCCCCGACCATGGAGCGCTTGTATCAGCAAGTCGAACGCGTAGCGGTCACCGACGCTACGGTATTGCTGGTGGGCGAGAGCGGTACCGGCAAGGAATTGATTGCAAAAGCCATTCATCAGGTCAGCTCGCGCAAGGACGAAACCTTCGTCGCCGTCAATTGCGGCGCCATCCCGGCGCACCTGATCGAGGCTGCGCTGTTTGGGCACGAGCGCGGCAGCTTCACCGGCGCGGTTCGCCAGCATATCGGCTATTTCGAGCATGCATCACGCGGCACGCTGTTCCTGGACGAAATCACCGAGATGCCGGTCGACATGCAGGTCAAGCTGCTGCGCGTACTCGAATGCGGCAGATTCACTCGTGTGGGCGGCGATCAGGAAGTGAATGTCGACGTGCGTCTGATCGCAGCGACCAATCGGGATCTGGAGTCCGCCGTCAAGGATGGGCATTTGCGTGAAGACCTGATGTACCGGCTGGCGGTCTTTCCGGTACGCATTCCTCCCCTGCGGGAACGTGGCGCCGATATCGAACTACTGGCGCAACAGTTTCTGCAGATCCACAATGAGGAAGCGAACACCCAGAAGACGTTCTCGCGCAGCTCGCTGGAGGTGCTGCGATCCTACTCATGGCCAGGCAATGTGCGCGAGTTGAAGAATGTCGTGCAGCGTGCCTTCATCCTGGCGACCGATACGCTGAACATTGAGGACTGCATCTCGGATGTCGCCAGCAAGAAACCCACGGTCCAGGACGGCTACCTGAATTTTTTTGTCGGCACGCCGCTGGCCGACGCGCAGAAGGAAATCATTCTTGCCACATTGAAGCACTATAGCGGCAACAAGCGCCTGACGGCCGAAGCGCTCGGCATCAGTTTGAAGACCCTGTATAACCGGTTGAAGGAGTATTGAAATTCTGGAGTTACCCTCCTCCGCCGGCTGACTTTCCCTCACGTTGATGCGGAACGCAGCCGGCACGTCCCGCACCCTTTGTCCATTCCTTCAGTAAGCCACCAGCATTACGCGTTCACCACTTCTCCGCCATTCGGATGAAGCACCTGTCCGGTCATGTAGGAACTGTCCTCCGATGCCAGAAATACATAGGCCGGCGCGATTTCATCCGGTTGCCCGGGGCGACCGAGCGGCACGCTGCCACCGAACTGCGCCACCGCATCCGGCGGAAAGGTTGCGGGAATCAGCGGGGTCCACACCGGTCCCGGAGCGACCGCGTTGACCAGAATTTTCTTTTCCGCAAGCTGTTGGGATAACGACCTGGTAAAGGTTACGATCGCGCCCTTGGTGGACGAGTAGTCAAGCAGATGCGAGCTGCCGCGGTAAGCGGTCACTGAAGTCGTGTTGATGATTCGCGCGCCCTCCTTTAGGTGCGGGACGGCGGCGCGCACCAGGTAAAACATTGAAAAGATATTGGTGCGAAATGTTTTATCGATCTGCTCGTCGGTGATATCCCTGATGCTTTCCTGGGGAAACTGTTGCGCGGCATTATTCACCAGCACATCAAGTTTGCCAAAGGACGATATCGTCGTTTCCACCAGCTTGTTGCAGAAGGCCGAGTCGCCGATGTCGCCGGGCACTGTGACACATTCACGGCCTTCCGCCTCGATCAAGCGCTGGGTTTCCTTTGCGTCCTCATGTTCGTTCAGATAGGCAATGACCAGGCTGGCACCTTCCTTGGCAAAGGCGACAGCCGCCGCACGGCCAATACCGCTGTCACCGCCAGTGATTAATGCAACTTTTCCCTGTAACTTGCCGCTTCCCCGATACGCTTTTCCGGTTGATTGCGGACGTGGCGTCATTTCCTTTTCGGAGCCGGGCTGCTGATCCTGATGCTGGGGTGGCATGGAGGTTGGTTTGTCTGTAGGCATATGCGTATTCCTTGTCTATTCCTTGTCGGTTTCAACGATGCGGGCGTCGAGTGGGAGAGATGCACCGCTCAGTGCTTGGTCGTTTTCTTTTGAGACCTGCTTTTGCCCGCTCTCTTCAGGGAGATGGCTACAGCCTGTTTGACGGCCTTTTTCTTGGAGGCCGGCCGGCTGTTGCCGATGGTGCCGTCATGTTCATACTCATGCACCAGCTTCTTGATGTTGGACTTGACTGCGTCCTGCGATTTGCCGCTGCGTAAAGGCATGGTGGGTTCTCCGATGGCAAAGTTGGATTCCACAAGGGGAACGCACCTGGAAGGGCAAGCGCATTACCCCGTCGAAGCCGAAGGTTTAGCAGCATTCATGCCATCCGCAAGGAGTACATTGAAGGATTGTTGGATGAGTCTGCGCCATGGAAATTGCGGCGCATGGAAACGCAAACTGCCTGATGCACCGTTATTGGAATCAGGGAGGCGACCCGGTGTCCAGCCAGAAAATTGCTGAATAGCCTTCTGCTTCTATTGCGTGAAAAGCCACCGCCCCATGGTTCCTTCCCCTGTCTGTGAAAGGAACCATAGAATGATTACGGATGCGGCAGTGGTACGAAGGCTTGGTTGACAGCCGTCGCGAGCGGTTCGGCATTGCGCGAAGCTGCACGGCGGCTTATCAAACGCCTACGCCGCAAGGGGCTGCATGCGCTGGTAAGCCTGCAGCAACAGGTCCGCGTCGCCGGCGGCCAGCTTTTTTGAATCCGATAAGGTCTGGCGGAATACACGCGCACCCGGCATGCCGGTCATCAGGCCCAGCATATGCCGGGTGATGCTGTTCAAACGCAGGCCGCCACCCGGCGTCCCGGTGCCGTGACGTGCAAGCTGGCTGCGAATGTACGGCAGCATCGCCTGCAACACCTGCAACCGTGTGTTTATCGGCGTATCGTCACCGTAATACCGGGCATCGAAGGCGGCCATCAGGTAGGGATTGTGATACGCCTCCCGGCCCAGCATGACGCCATCGACATGCTCCAGGTGCGTATCGATTTCCGGCAACGTTTTGATACCGCCATTGATAATTATTTCAAGCTGGGGAAAATCGCGTTTGAGTTGATAGGCGAACTCCGGCTTGAGCGGTGGAATTTCGCGATTCTCTTTCGGACTGAGGCCTTCGAGGATGGCATTCCTCGCATGCACGATCAAGGTATTGCATCCTGCCTGCGCCACCGTACCGACGAAGTCACGCACGAATGTATAGGATTCGGACCGGCCGATGCCGATCCTGTGCTTGACGGTCACATCGATCGCCACCGCATCGCGCATTGCCTTCACGCAGTCCGCGACCAGTTGCGGCTCGGCCATCAGGCAGGCACCGAACGCGCCTTTTTGCACGCGCTCCGACGGGCAGCCGCAATTGAGGTTGATCTCGTCATATCCCCACTGCTCCCCGAGCTTTGCGCTTTTCGCCAGGTCGGCCGGCTCACTGCCGCCGAGCTGCAGGGCGACCGGGTGTTCTTCATCGCTGAAATCAAGATGCCGGGCAACGTCGCCGTACAGCAATGCGCCAGTGGTCACCATTTCGGTGTAGAGCCAGGTATGGCGGGTGATCTGCCGGTGAAACATGCGGCAATGGCGGTCCGTCCAATCCATCATCGGCGCAACGGAAAGACGGCGGGAAGGCAATTTTGGTGAAGTCAAAACAGGAATATCCATCGAAAAAGGGAGCATGCCGGTCAGGAACGGAAATACCGGACCACATGGCGGATCAGCCGGTATTTTACCGGCACTGGCGAAAAAGCCGCTCTCCACGCCCATCGCAGGGCAACCCGTCCTGGCCCTAAAAGGACTAACATAACAAGTTCAACCACAGCGAGTTCAACCACAGAACAGGTGACGCATGCCGAATACGCCCAATACCGATCACTTCTGGATGCCTTTCACTGCCAACCGGCAATTCAAATCCAAACCCCGCATGCTGGTCTCTGCCGCCGGCATGCATTACACATCGGACGATGGCCGCAAGATTCTCGACGGCACAGCCGGATTATGGTGCGTCAATGCCGGGCACGGCCATCCGAAAATCGTCGACGCCATCCAGAAGCAGGCTGCCACCATGGATTACGCGCCGCTGTTCCAGATGGGGCATCCGAAGGTTTTTGAAGCCGCCAGCGCCCTGGTCGCGATCGCGCCGGAAGGATTGAACCGGGTGTTTTTTTGCAATGACGGTTCGGAAGGCGTCGACTCGGCACTGAAAATTGCGCTCGCCTATCACCGCGTGCGCGGCGATAACCTCCGGACACGCCTGATCGGCCGGGAACGCGGCTATCACGGTGTCGGTTTCGGCGGTATCGCGGTCGGCGGCATCGCCGGCAACCGCAAGCATTTTGGCCCCACGCTGGCCGGCGTCGACCATTTACGGCACCCATTGGATATTGGCCGCAATGCGTTTTCACGTGGCCTGCCCGAGCATGGCGCCGAGATGGCCGACGAACTCGAACAGCGCCTTACGACGCTGCATGATCCGTCCACGGTGGCTGCCGTCATCGTTGAACCCATACAAGGCTCCACCGGCGTGATCCTGCCGCCCAAGGGCTATTTGCAGAAGCTGCGTGCCATCTGCGACAAATACGGCATCCTGCTGATTTTCGATGAAGTGATCACCGGCTTCGGCAGGCTGGGTGCACCATTTGCTGCCGATTACTTCGGCGTGGTACCGGACATGATCGTGTGCGCGAAGGGTCTGACGAATGCCGCGGTCCCGATGGGGGCGGTGATCGTGCGGCAGGACATCCATGATGCTTTCATGGACGCCGCACCGGAGAACGGGATCGAGTTCTTCCACGGCTACACTTACACCGGGCATCCCCTCGCGTCCGCCGCCATGCTGGCAACGATGGCGGTGTACCGGGAAGAAGCGCTGTTCGACCGCGCTGCAGGCATGGCGTCCTATTTCGAGGACGCGGCACACAGCCTGAAGGGGCTTCCCTACGTGAAAGACGTCCGTAACCTGGGCTTGGTATGCGGCATTGAACTTGAAAGCATACCCGGCAAGCCGACTGCGCGCGCATTCGATGTTTTCCTGAAGTGCTTTTGGGAAAAGAATGTGCTGATTCGCACCACTGGCGACATCATTGCGCTGTCGCCGCCGCTGATCATTGACAAGCCGCAGATCGACCAGTTGTTCGGCGGGATTGCCGACGTGTTGAAAAGTCAGCAATCGATGCCGGCTTCGCAGCCGGCCGTAGCCTGATCAGGAGGTCGGAACCGGCGTGGCGCGGCGGCTTGCGGACGATCGCAGCGCCGCGATTTCGTTAAAAATCAGCGCCGCCATCACCAGCCCGCCGCCCATCAGGGTTTCACGCGCCGGCACTTCCCCTGCGCCCAGCCAAGCCCAGATCGGACCGAGCAGCACCTCCAGCAAGGCCAGCAACGACACCTCCGGGGCCGACAAGGATCTTGCCGCCTTCACCATCAGCATGCACGGCAAACCGAGCTGAAAGAAGCCCAGCACGGCCAGTAGCGCGATGTCGTGCAGTGACGCCTGCAGCGGCCACGCCAGCGGCAACATGAGCGCCGCCGAAAACACGCTGCCAAGCAGGACCGCCGGCATCAGATCGATACTCTGCCCGGCTTTCTTGAGCGCAATCAGGTTGATTGCTGCTGCAACCGGGACCGCAACCGCGATCAGCATGCCGGTCAGATGAGTGCCGTTGATGTCGGTGACACCCGGCCTGAACATCCAGATCATGCCGATTGCCGCCGCGGCAATTGCCGCCCAAGTTCGCGCCGGGATGGCCTGTTTCAGTAGAAGCCACGCCAGGAAGGCGGTCAGCAACGGGGAGATGCTGAGTACGACGAGGGTATTGGCGACGGTGGTTTTGGTGAGGGCAATCATGAAGCAGACGAACATTACGCACCACATCATGCCGGACAGGATGCCCAGCTTGCCAAGCGATCGCAATGCGCCGGCAGTGCGTTGTGCGCCCTGCTGCCAGAGCAGCGCGCCGGCAACGAATAACGCCGAGAAAAAACTGCGCCAGAAAGTGATTTCAAAACCGTGTGCGGCGTCAAGGTGGCGCGTGACGACACCTGCCATGCTCCACAGCGTGGGGGCGCACACCATCAGCAGGATGGCGCGCTGGTGAGTGTTTAGTATGGGCATATTGAGAAACAGAATACTCTGAATGATTTGGAAACAGGCGCGGCGTCGTTCCGGCGGACCGCTCCTTGAGAGACGACACTTGCATGCCTCTTCCGTCTGGCACACCTAGGCTTGCCGGAACTGATTGCCGGAGCGCGATTCCGCCACCGTAAAAAACAAGCCCGGCGTCCGCGAGGATGACCGGGCTGTGACAGCCGCAGGCGGTCCGTTCAACGGACCGCGAGAGACAAATTACGCTGCTTCGCGTGATGCCTTCTTGCGCTCGTGCTCCTTCAGGAAGCGCTTGCGCAGGCGAATGCTCTTCGGTGTAATCTCCACCAGTTCATCATCCTCGATGAACTCGACCGCATATTCCAGCGTCAGCTGGATAGGCGGCACCAGGCGTACCGCCTCATCGGTGCCGGAGGCGCGGACGTTGGTGAGCTGCTTGCCTTTGATCGGGTTCACCACGAGGTCGTTGTCGCGAGAGTGAATGCCGATGATCATGCCTTCGTAGACCGGGTCGTTATGGCTGACGAACATGCGTCCGCGGTCCTGCAGCTTCCACAATGCGTAGGCCACTGCCGCGCCGTCATCCTGTGAGATCAGCACGCCATTGCGCCGCCCTGCCAGTTCCGGCTTGCTGGCGTCGACCGGGGAGTACTCGTCGAAGATATGACTCATCAAACCTGTGCCGCGCGTCAGGGTCATGAACTCCGACTGGAAGCCGATCAGGCCACGGGCCGGGATACGGTATTCGAGACGGACACGGCCCTTGCCGTCCGGTTCCATGTTCTGGAGGTCGCCACGGCGACGGCCGAGCTCTTCCATCACGCCGCCCTGGTGAGAATCTTCCACGTCCACGGTCAGCATCTCGTATGGCTCATGCTTGACGCCGTCGATATCCTTGAACACCACGCGCGGACGGGATACGGCCAGTTCATAGCCTTCGCGACGCATGTTTTCCAGCAGGATGGTGAGGTGGAGTTCACCACGACCGGAAACTTCGAAGGTCGTGTCGTCGCCGGTATCGGTCACGCGCAACGCCACGTTGGCCTTCAATTCGCGATCGAGACGATCACGGATCTGGCGGCTGGTGACAAACTTGCCTTCGCGCCCTGCAAGCGGTGAATTGTTGACCAGGAAGTTCATGGTCAGGGTCGGTTCATCGACGCGCAGCATGGGCAAAGCATCCGGCACGTCAGGCGCACAGACGGTGCTTCCGATGCCGACTTCCTCGACGCCATTGATCAATACAATGTCGCCGGCGATTGCTTCGTCGACCAGGACACGCTCCAGACCTTTGAAATTCAGCACCTGGTTGATGCGGGCCTTGATCGGCGTGGAATCGGGACCATTCATGATGATCACGTCCTGCAAGGCCTTCACGCGGCCGCGGCTGATGCGGCCGATGCCGATCTTGCCGACGTAGGAAGAGTAATCGAGGGAAGAAATCTGCAACTGCAGCGGGCCGTCCGGATCGTCATCGCGAACCGGCACGTGCTGCAATACGGCGTCAAACAGCGGCTTCATCGTGCCTTCGCGATTGTTGGGATCGAGGCTCGCATATCCGTTCAGTGCGGATGCGTAAACGACGGGAAAATCAAGCTGCTCCTCGGTCGCACCGAGCTTGTCGAACAATTCAAATGTTGCATTGATCACCCAGTCAGGACGTGCGCCCGGACGGTCGATCTTGTTGACGACGACAATGGGTTTCAAGCCGAGCGCCAATGCCTTGCGTGTTACGAAGCGGGTCTGCGGCATCGGTCCTTCCACCGCGTCCACCAGCAGCAGCACGCTGTCGACCATGGAAAGCACGCGCTCGACTTCGCCGCCAAAGTCGGCGTGACCCGGAGTATCAACGATATTGATGTGGGTGCCTTCGTATTCGACCGCGCAGTTCTTCGCCAGAATCGTGATGCCGCGTTCTTTTTCCAAGTCATTGGAATCCATCACGCGGGTATCGACTTGCTGGTTCTCACGGAAGGTGCCGGATTGGCGCAGCAATTGGTCGACCAGTGTCGTCTTGCCGTGGTCAACGTGGGCGATGATGGCGATGTTGCGCAGGGCGCGTTTGGAATTTGACATGGTGTTGGTTGGCTGGATGCGGAAAACCCGAAAGTATAGCATGCTGCGCCGCATTAAAATGGAAAACACCTGATATTTCAAGGAGTTGCTTTCCGCTCACAGGCGCTTGCCACGCCCATATGAAAACGCTGACTCAATTCTGGCCGCGTGGCTGGATGCGCTGTTATGCGACGATCAAGCGCTCCGGTGCGAGCACGCCGAATTCCATCAATCTTGCCGTTCCCAGAAGCTTGCCGTCTGAAGCACGGTAGACCCGCATTCGCTCCTGGCGGCCCGGCAACTGGACATTTTCCTTGCCTAATGCCAGTCGCTGGCCATGGAGGAATCGTCTGGCCAGTTCGTCCGTCAGGGATAGCGGCGAAAAGGTTGATAGCAAGGCATCCACCGGTGCAAGCAACGCTTCGCGCTGTTCCTGTGGCGTGGCGTCGATGGATTCGAGCGTATGCGCGCCAGCCAGTGAAAGTTCGCCGACCCGGGTCCTTCTCAAGGCTTGCAGATGTCCGCCGCAGCCGAGTGCCTCGCCGATCTCTTCGCCGAGTACGCGGATATATGTTCCTTTGGAACAGGAAACCCGGATGCTCAGATATGGCGCCTTGTAGGCGATGCATTCCAGCGAATGAATGGTGACTGCCCTTGCTTCCCGTTCCAGCGTTACCCCAGCACGTGCATATTCATACAAAGGTTTTCCGTCCCGTTTCAATGCGGAATACATCGGCGGCACCTGCTGGATGTCGCCCTTGAATCGTGACAGTGCCTCGCCGATTTGTGCAGATGTGATATTGACATCACGAACTTGCAGAACCTGTCCTTCGGTATCGCCGGTTGCAGTAACGATGCCAAGGTGAATTACCGCTTCATAAGACTTGCTTGCATCAAGCAAGTCTTGCGCGAATTTCGTTGCTTCGCCGAAGCAAAGCGGAAGAAGGCCGGTCGCGAATGGGTCCAGCGTGCCGGTATGCCCGGCTTTCTGCGCATTCAGCATCCGCTTCGCTTTTATAAGGACGTCATTGCTGGAATGGCCCGCAGATTTATCCAGCAGCAGCACTCCGTGCAATGGGAGACGGATTTTTTTGGTTGGCGCTGTTGCAACTGTCATGACGGAAGGAGCCGGTACGGCTTCGACAAAAAAAATCGCGGCTCAGTCTTCCGCATCCTTGGCCCGGATTGCGTTGGCCTCATCAATCAGCCTGGACAATTCAATGCCGCGTGCCGTCGAGGCATCGTGGACAAAATGAAGCTCTGGCGTTGTATGTATTGTCAGGCGACGACCGAGCTGGCCGCGGATGAAACGAGCCGCTGCGTGAAGACCGGCGACCGCGTTTTGCACCGCTTCAGGGGTGTCATTGAGCATGGTGAAGAACACTTTTGCGTGCGCATAGTCTGGCGTGACCTGCACCTCGGTGATCGTGATCATGCCTACCCGCGGATCTTTCAATTCGTAAGCGATGATTTCGGCGAGATCGCGCTGGATCTGGTCGGCGACGCGAACGCCGCGGCCTGGAATGGACTTGCTATGTTTAGCCATGATGGTGAACCTTAAAACATCATAGCCCGAATGAAGCACTGGACTCCATTCGGGCTACAGAAGCTGCGCTGCGTTGATACGTATTAACGGCTTATTACAGCGTACGTGCGACTTCCTGAACTTCGAACACCTCGAGCTGATCGCCTTCTTTGATGTCATTGAAGTTCTTCAGCGACAAGCCGCATTCAAAGCCGGCCTTCACTTCCTTCACGTCATCCTTGAAGCGCTTCAGCGAATCGAGTTCGCCGGTCCAGACAACCACGTTGTTGCGCAGCAGGCGAACCGAAGAGCCGCGCTTGACCACGCCATCGAGGACATAGCAACCGGCGATCGCACCGATCTTGCTGACCAGGAACACTTGGCGGATCTCGACCAGACCCAGTGCCTGCTCGCGCTTCTCAGGCGCAAGCATGCCGGACATGGCAGCCTTGATCTCGTCGACCGCATCGTAAATGATGTTGTAGTAACGGATGTCGATGCCGCTGGCTTCGGCCAGCTTGCGTGCAGATGCATCGGCGCGAGTATTGAAGCCGATGATGACCGCCTTCGACGCCACCGCGAGATTGACATCGGATTCGCTGATGCCGCCGACTGCTGCATGCACCACCTGCACCCGCACTTCGCTCGTCGAGAGCTTCTGCATGGCATGCACCAAGGCTTCCTGCGAGCCCTGCACGTCGGCCTTGATAATCATCGGCAGGTTCTTCACCTCGCCTTCCGCCATCTGCTCGAACATGTTTTCCAGTTTCGCGGCCTGCTGCTTCGCCAGCTTCACATCGCGGAACTTGCCTTGACGGAACAAGGCAATCTCACGTGCCTTGCGCTCGTCCCCCATCACCATCACTTCTTCGCCAGCCGCCGGCACTTCGGTCAAACCCTGAATTTCGACGGGGATCGACGGACCTGCTTCTGCAATGCTCTTGCCGTTCTCATCCAGCATCGCACGCACCCGTCCATAGGACGAGCCTGCCAGTACTACGTCGCCACGCTTCAACGTACCCGACTGCACCAGAACAGTGGCAACAGGTCCGCGGCCCTTATCGAGCTTCGCTTCAATGACGAGGCCTTTGGCATGCGCATCCACTGGTGCCTTCAGTTCCAGCACTTCGGCCTGCAGCAGTACGTTTTCCAGCAGGGTATCGATGCCTTCACCTGTCTTGGCAGATACCGGGATGAACGGCGACTCGCCGCCGTACTCTTCCGGGACCACCTGCTCGGCAACCAGTTCCTGCTTGACTCTGTCAAGATTCGCACCCTGCTTGTCGATCTTGTTGATTGCGACAACGATAGGCACGCCAGCCGCCTTCGCATGTGCAATTGCCTCTTTCGTCTGCGGCATGACGCCGTCATCCGCCGCCACGACCAGAATGACGATGTCGGTTGCCTTCGCACCACGCGCACGCATTGCAGTAAATGCCTCGTGACCCGGCGTATCCAGGAATGTAATGATGCCGCGTGGCGTCTCGACGTGATAGGCGCCGATATGCTGCGTAATGCCGCCCGCTTCGCCGGCCGCCACTTTGGCGCGCCGTATCGAGTCCAACAGCGAAGTCTTGCCGTGGTCGACGTGGCCCATTACGGTAACTACTGGTGCGCGTGGCAATTCCTCTGCATCCGCATGCGCGCCGCTTTCTTCCAGCAATGCCTCCGGATCGTCCAGTTTCGCGGCATACGCTTTATGACCCATCTCCTCTACCAGGATCATTGCTGTTTCCTGATCGAGCACCTGGTTGATAGTCACCATTTGACCAAGCTTCATCAAGTGCTTGATGACCTCGGATGCCTTCACGGACATCTTATGCGCAAGTTCGGCTACTGTGATGGTCTCGGGAACATGCACATCCTTGACGACTGCCTCGGTCGGCGCCTGGAAATTGCTCTCACGCTGATCATCGCCATGCGATGATCGACGCCCTTTCGGACCGCTACGCCATCCATCACGACCCGTCGTGCCGGGCGCACCGTTACCGCGGGTTTTGATTGCATTGCGCTTCTTGGCGTCGTCCTGCCATGTGGATGCCACATTGGCCGACTTGATCGACTTCTTGTCGCCCACGGCCGGCTTCTTGTCATCCTTCTTATCTGCCGGCTTTTTGTCTGCAGGCTTGTGCAAGGTACCTTCTGCCGCTTTTGCTACGGCAGATGCGGGAGCTGGTGCCGGTTCGGGCGCCTTCATTACCTTGCGCGGAGCATTCATCATCGCCTTGATCTGGGCGACTTCATCGGCTACCGCCTTGCGGGCCAGTTCGGTTGCCGCAGCCCGTTCGGCCGCCTGCTTCGCTTCCAGCGCGGCAGCCTTTTTCTTCGCCTCTTCCGCCGCAGCGCGCTGCTCGGCTTCGGCCACGGAGGCCGTAGCGGCAGATTCCGCCTTGGCTCGCGCCGCAGCTTCCTTCTGTTCGGCCAATTGCGCTTGCTGCATCGCCTTCGCCTGCGCTTCTTTCTCGGCTTCCAGCTTGGCCAGTCGCTCCTGCTTCTCACGCAAATCGGCTTCCTGGCGAGCGATCAGCTCGGCCTGCCGACGCGCCTCTTCGGCGCGGCGGGCCACTTCTGCTTCGTCGATCACAGGGGCGACAGGCGTCTCCACTGGCGGCGCCGCCTCGGCAGCCGGTTCATCGCGTTTGATGAACGTACGCTTCTTGCGCACTTCCACCTGAATGGTGCGCGATTTGCCACTCGCGTCAGCCTGCTTGATTTCCGTCGTTTCCTTGCGTGTCAGCGTAATCTTGCGCTTTTCGCCCTCCGGCGCGACACCATGTGCACGACGCAGATGGGTCAACAGCTTGTCCTTGTCGTCCTTCGACAGCGGGTCCGACGTCGAACTCTTTTCGACGCCCGCCGCGCGCAACTGGGTCAACAGTAAATCAGCCGGCATCTTCAGTTCGGTGGCAAATTGGGCTACGTTGTTACTCGCCATTCAGTCCTCTTTTCTATGTGACACGACAAATGATAACGATGGAGATAGCATGCGGATCACTTCACCGCTGCGAGATCCCATGCCTTGGCTTGCAGGGCCTTGGCACGATCATCGTATTTGGCATCGATGAGCCTCATTTCGTCGTCGGTCACATCTTCAAATTCATTGTCAATCAGTTGACGGGCGCGTTCCACAGGCAATGCCAGGATGGCACCGAATTCGTCATACGCAAGCCCGGCAAATGCTTCTACCGTCTTGATACCGGCAAGCCCGAGTTTGCCGGCGGTAACGCGGTCCATCTCTTCAAGATTGACCAGGGCGTCTTCCATGCCTTCCAATCCCTCTTCGGAGGCAATCGCTTCGGTTACCAATGCATCGCGGGCACGGTTGCGCAGCTCATTGACGGTATCCTCGTCAAACGCTTCGATGTCCAGCATTTCATTGATCGGCACATATGCGATCTCTTCAAGGCTGGCGAATCCCTCGTCCACGAGAATATCGGCAACCTCCTGGTCGACATCCAGCTTTTCCATGAACAGTGCACGCACTACCGCTGTTTCTGCAGCGGATTTGTCGGCTGACTCTTCCGCCGTCATGATGTTGATCTGCCAGCCGGTCAATTCCGATGCCAGCCGGACGTTCTGGCCACCGCGACCAATCGAAATTGCCAGGTTCTCTTCGTCCACAACCACATCCATCGCATGCTTTTCCTCGTCAACGACGATGGAAGAAACATTGGCAGGCGCCAGTGCACCAATAACGAACTGAGCAGGATCTTCGGACCACAGCACGATGTCCACGCGCTCACCGCCAAGTTCACCGGTTACAGCCTGCACACGTGATCCGCGCATCCCGACACAGGTACCGATCGGATCAATACGCTTGTCATTGGTAAACACTGCAATCTTTGCTCGGATACCCGGATCGCGCGCTGCCGATTTAATGATAAGCAAACCCTGTTCGATTTCCGGCACTTCCAGTTCGAACAACTTCATGATGAATTCCGGCGCCGTACGCGACAGGATGACTTGCGGTCCGCGAGCATTGCGGTCGATGCGCAAGATAAAGGCCCGTACCCGGTCACCGATCCGAAGATTTTCTTTCGGAATCATCTGATCGCGCGGCAACCGTGCTTCGATTTTCCCGGATTCCACGATTGCATCGCCGCGCTCCATCCGCTTGATCGTACCGGTGACCAAGGCATCGCCACGCTCAAGAAAATCGGTCAGAATCTGCTCGCGCTCAGCATCGCGTATGCGTTGCAATACAACTTGCTTGGTGTCCTGCGCGAAACGGCGGCCGAAATCAACGGATTCAATCGGCTCTTCAATGTAATCGTCGACCTCGATATCGGGAATCTGTTCCTTTGCCTCGAAATGCAGTACTTCCTGGTCCGGCAACTGGAGTCCGGCTTCGTCCGGCACGACGTGCCAGCGGCGGAAGGACTCGAATTCTCCAGTCTCGCGATCGATGGAGACGCGCACATCCACCTCGCCTTCGTAGCGCTTTTTGGTCGCCTGCGCCAGCGCGTGTTCGAGCGCCCCGAAGACAATATCCTTATCGACGTTTTTTTCACGTGCCAGCGCATCGACCAGCAACAATACTTCGCGACTCATGCTTTGCGACTCCTAAAATCCACTTTCGGCACCAGGCGTGCCTTATCAACGTCGGCGAGCGTAAATTCCAGCATCGCCGGCCCATCTTTTCCTTCGAACTCAAGCTTTAGTTTGTCACCTTCTGGGGCATGCAAAATGCCTTGAAAGGATTTGCGATTGGCCGCGCCAGGCATCGGCATACGCAACTTGACAATAGCTTCCTGTCCGGCGAAGCGTGCGTAGTCGGACATTTTCTTCAGCGGACGGTCCAGGCCAGGTGACGATATCTCCAGCCTTTCGTACTGCGCATTTTCCACCGTCAGCAAATGCGACAACTGATGGCTGACCTTTTCGCAGTCTTCTACGGTAATGCGCCCGTCTTCGGCATCGTCGGCGATTACGTCGATGTACACACGCACCAATCCATGAGCGCCATGCTCGAGATCGACCAACTCATAACCCATGCCGACAACGGTTTTCTCAATCAAGTCCCACAACCGCAAGGCGTTTCTCCGTCTAACATTGCCAAGGCCGCAATTCCTTGCGGCAATGCGTTTAACAAAAAAAAAATGGGCATCTGCCCATCTTTTTATAATCAACCGCCATCCACTTCCGCGCTTATCCAGAAAGACTTGGCGAGCGCTCGCCGCGATAGCTAAATCTGTTAACTAACTAATTATAAACAATAATCTTCCGCTCCGCAATGTGAAAAGCGGAGCGCAGCGATTAATTTGGGGATGCGAATCCTGCTATTTCAAGCATAGGATCGCACTCCCGATCAACCCTTCGTACGACGGCGCGGCATCCCTGACATACCCGATCCATTGCGAGGCTGACCGCCATTTCGCCGCGGCTGCCCCATACCGGGAAAACCGAGTGCGGTCTGCAGAGGGTCCGGCTGCCGGCCCCGTGACTGCCCCGGCCCGCGACCTTCACTGCGCCCCTGACCCTGACCACGCGCTCCGTCCCTGCCGCGGTTCTGTGTCGAATCGCTGCCGAACCTGACGTTGCTGTTGCTGTTACCGTTGCGGTCGGGCTGGCGTTCACCGCGCTCCGGACGCGCCTTTCCCTGCGAGCTACTGGCTATTTTTTCCAAGCCGCTCAAATTCAAAAGATCACGAACAGCATTATCTTCCAACTCCTCCCAGCGACCGCGCTTCAATCCACGTGGCAGCGTCATGACTCCGTAACGTGTACGAATCAGGCGCGAAACCGTCAAACCGATCGCTTCGAACATACGCCGAACTTCCCGGTTACGTCCCTCGCCGATGGTTACCCGATACCAGCGGTTAACGCCGTCACCACCACCATCAGTGATTTTGGAGAACTGGGCCATTCCATCTTCCAGTTCGACCCCGCTGAGCAATTTCTGGCGCATGCCCTCCTCCAGCTCGCCGAGCGTACGCACCGCATATTCCCGCTCGATGCCATACCGCGGATGCATTAACCGGTTGGCAAGATCACCGGAAGTTGTAAATAACAACAAGCCCTCGGTATTGAAGTCCAGTCGCCCGACCGCCAGCCACTTTGCCGCTTTCATATTCGGCAAGCGGTCAAACACGGATGGACGTCCCTCCGGATCGCTGGTGCTGACAATTTCGCCGGCCGGCTTGTGATACACCAAAACGCGCGGGGGCCGCTTGCTCACCTTGCGCTGAATCAACTTTCCATTAATGCGAACCTGGTCCGTTGGGAGGATGCGCTGCCCGATATGGGCCGGCTCGCCATTGACCGATACCCGTCCGGCGATGATCAACTCCTCCATATCGCGACGCGAACCCAAGCCCGCCTCGGCTAGGACCTTATGCAATTTTGGGGCATCGTCTTCCGCAGTAAGGTCGCGCCGCACGGCTTTCGGCGCATTTCGCCCCCCGTCCTCACCACCCGCGACCACATCAAATGCGTCGGAAGTCACGAACGAGAACACATCATCAGCGTCCGGTCGCTTTCCCTTTGGCTGCGATCCAGCATTGTTCGATCGTCCACCCTGCCGGGGCTTTTGCCCGGGCTTGATACCCGGACGGTCCGCGCTCTTGCGCGCGCTCTTTTCGCCACGCGGTTTGCCGACCGCAGCTTCATTACCTGAAGCTTGCTCTTTCGGCTCGCCGGTTTCAACGGGAGACGTTTCCGTCTCGACGATTTTTGACGTCCGCGCACGACGCAGGCTTCGCGGCCCACGCACCCCTCGCTTTACCGGCCTGCTCTTGCCGTCCGATGACGCATCACCCGCTTCGACGGGCATGCCATCGCCTTGCCGGGGCAAATCTGTGGACTCTGATGAGGAAGGAGCCGCCATCTCGGCTGGCAATGATTCATTAGGATTACGTGGTTTCATTATCGGATTCTTGGTTGCGCTGACCTGACGCAGCATCAACTTGCGATTCGAGCACAGGATCGGGGGAGGAGGAAGCTTCAACGTCAGGCGGTGAAGCAGAAGGGGTGAACTGAGAGTGAGCGTCTTCGGATTGGAGGTTTTCAGTCGAATGTGGCATTTCGATATCGGCTGCAGCGGGTTCAGTGTGCATGTCGACATCGGCGTTTGCCGTAAAGTTCATGGCCGCCTGATCGAGACTGGCTTGCATATCGTTTTCAAGGGCTTGCATTTCCGCCAATACGCCACTCTGCATTTCGCCCTTGCTTAGCTGCTGCAGCGGCGGCAACTGGTCGAGAGAGGTCAGGCCGAGATCATCAAGGAATTGCCTGGTTGTCGCGAACAAGGCAGGGCGCCCGGGAACGTCACGATGACCGATCGCTTCGATCCACCCCCGGTCTTCAAGCATCTTGATCGTTTGCGAGTTTACGGCAACGCCACGTATTTCTTCGATGTCGCCACGTGTGACAGGCTGGCGATAGGCAATGATTGCCAGCGTCTCCATCGTTGCACGCGAATATCGGGGCGGCTTCTCGGGATTGAGCCGTTCGAGGTACTTTTTCATCTCCGGACGGCTCTGGAAACGCCATCCGGTCGAAAGACTGACGATTTCAATGCCTTTATCCGCCCAATCCGTCCGCAACTCTTCTAGCATTAACTTGATTGTATCGGCACCAATACCGTCACCGCCCTCGCCCGCTTCCAGATACAACTTTTTCATGTCGCTCATGGAAAGCGGCTCATGCGCGCATAGCAATGCGGTTTCGAGGACTTTCTTTGCCTCAACGGTATTCATGTGCACGTTTGTTTGTTTTGTTTATTAACAATTGCAGATGCTGTACTCAACGACAAGCAGTATTAATGCTTGTCCGGTTAGGGGAGAACCTGTTGATGCTGCTTTCCGGCGCCCGATTTAGAGGAGGTGTAATGCTGGGCGGGAATATAAAGACTTACGACGCTTAGACTTTGGTTGCGGGGGCAGGATTTGAACCTGCGACCTTCGGGTTATGAGCCCGACGAGCTGCCAGACTGCTCCACCCCGCGTCTGAAGAAATGAAGTATATCCGGTGTCAGCCTCTAAAGCAAATTTAATCGTCGGTCTCGGACGAATGCTAAACTTGAGCACCCTGATTTGATCAGCTCATATAAAGCTCAAGTCCATGAAATTCTGCTCAGAGTGCGCCCACCCCGTTTCGTTGATTGTACCGACCGATGACAACCGCCTTCGCTATGTATGCGAACAGTGCGGCGCTATTCATTATCAAAACCCGAAAATGGTCATTGGATCAATACCGGCGTGGGAGCATGACGGCGAATCTCGCGTCCTCCTGTGCAAGCGTGCGATCGAACCACGGCTGGGTTACTGGACGTTACCGGCCGGCTTCATGGAGAATGACGAAACCACGTCCGAAGCGGCGCGGCGCGAAACGCTGGAAGAAGCCGGGGCGCGTATCGAACTGCACGGCCTGTTCTCGCTGTTGAATGTGCCCCATGTACATCAGGTGCACATGTTTTATCGCGCTACGCTGCTTGATCTGAATTATGAAGCGGGAATCGAAAGCCTGGAGGTAAAGCTGTTTTCGGAAGATGAAATTCCTTGGGAAGATATTGCATTTCCAACCGTTGCCTACACCCTCCAGTCATACTTCTCTGATCTCAAGAAGGTTAAAAGTGGCGAGGGAGCCTACGAGCTGCATACGCACGACATTACCAAAAAGCTGCGGCAACCCGGCTAACAAGCTTTCACAGAGATTGTGCGTCACTCACCTCGATCCATGTAACTCGCGCGCAAGTGGCGCTCGCCAAGCGCCGCTCGCCGAACACCAGCCTTCCAAGCAGGCTTCAACATATTGCAACCCGATCGACAACAGGCATAACGGCATTTACCAGTTGGTTTCCCGTTCAGCCGTTGCGCTGATCTTGTGAATTGACAGGTCCGCACCATCGAATTCCTCTTCCGGATTGAGGCGAATACCAACCAGGACCTTTAAAGCACCATAGATCACCGCACCTGCAATGAGAGCGATGAGGACACCCATCGCCGTACCGACGACTTGCGACATCAACGCCACTCCGCCGATTCCACCCAACGCCTTCTGGCCGAATATACCGGCGGCGATACCACCCCACGCACCACACAGACCGTGCAGCGGCCACACCCCCAACACATCGTCGATCTTCCACTTGTTCTGCGTCAGCGTAAACATCCAGACGAACACCGCGCCTGCTACGCCACCTGTGATCAGCGCCCCGAGCGGATGCATCAAATCGGAGCCTGCGCACACTGCAACCAGTCCTGCCAAAGGACCGTTATAAACGAAACCGGGATCGTTCTTTCCCGCGATTAGAGCAACGAGCGTGCCGCCGACCATGGCCATCAGGGAGTTCAGTGCGACGAGGCCATTCATCTTGTCCAGCGTTTGTGCACTCATTACATTGAAACCAAACCAGCCAACCGCAAGAATCCATGCGCCAAGGGCGAGAAAGGGAATGCTCGACGGCGGATGCGCGGAAATCGCGCCATCTTTTGAATACCGCCCCCGCCGGGCACCAAGCAGCAGGATGGCAGGCAACGCTGCCCACCCGCCTACCGCGTGCACCACCACCGAGCCGGCAAAATCATGGAATTCAGCAGAAAATGCCTCTTTCAGCCAAGCTTGAATGCCAAAGCGCTGATTCCATACAATGCCTTCGAAAAACGGGTACGCAAGACCAACCAGCAAGGCCGTTGCGACTATCTGGGGATAGAATTTGGCGCGCTCTGCGATGCCGCCCGAAATGATGGCGGGTATGGCCGCCGCGAATGTGAGCAAAAAGAAGAACTTGACTAGCTCAAAACCGTTTTTCGCTGCAAGGGTTTCTGCATCCGAGAAGAAACCAACACCATAGGCAATGCTGTAACCTACAAAGAAATACGCAATCGTAGACACAGCGAAATCCGCAAGGATTTTTACCAGCGCATTAACTTGGTTCTTCTTTCTTACTGTACCGAGTTCAAGAAACGCAAATCCCGCATGCATTGCTAAAATCATAATCGCTCCGAGTAGAATGAACAGAGCATCGGCGCCATTTTTCAGTGAATCCATTTGCAAAAACCTCCCAATAAAAGTGCATTCTTGAAATACATTGCACTAAGGAAGCAAAATTTGTTCCATTTTAGTGCGAACATGCAAGCCATTGATTCATATAAATTATTTTTTTAATGAAACTCCAACATTCTTTGCGCGCACCAAGCAAGTGCGAAATGCTGTGCTACTTTGGGGAGGCGACATGATTCCTTGGTTGAGTAGCGATACGCCATTTCCGGATGTGTCGAAGGCATTGACTGAAAAGGATGGGGCACCAGGCTTGCTTGCAGCAGGTGGAGATCTATCGCCACAGCGGCTATTGGACGCTTATTGCCATGGAGTATTTCCCTGGTATTCCGCAGGACAGCCCATTCTCTGGTGGAGTACAGATCCGCGTATGGCCCTTATGACGGATCACTTTGTTATTTCGCATAGCCTCAAAAAAACCTTGAAAAAGGTACACAAGAGCATGCATGCCGACGGCCGATGGTTAGTCCGCTTTGATAGTGCATTTGAGGAAGTGATGCGGGCATGCGCGGCACCACGCGGGGAAGCCAGTGGCACCTGGATTTCCGAAGAAATTGTCCAGAGTTACACAGCGCTGCATCGCTTGGGATATGCGCATTCGTCGGAGGTTTGGCTGGATGGCGTATTGGTCGGAGGTGCGTATGGAATAGCAATCGGGAAAATGTTCTACGGCGAGTCGATGTTTGCGCGCGTTACTGATGCGTCAAAAGTGGCGTTGACGTACTTGGTTTCATTTTTGAAAAAACACGATGTGAAGATGATTGACTGCCAACAGGAGACCTCTCATCTGGCATCGCTCGGCGCATCTCCGATATCGCGGGCGGAATTTTTGGCGCATCTAAAGGTCGCCATCCGCCAGCCTCCCATTGAAGAATGGAAGGTGCCAAATTTATTTTGACTTGTTGAGAAAAACACTTATGTCGTGTGGTCTAACGGTGTAAATTACCGTTGTCAGCATCGCAGCTAGGTTAGACGTAAATGACGCATTTAAAAGACCTACCGTTCGCCACTCTGCAGTTCTATGCAACTGCCCCCTACCCCTGCAGCTACCTTGACGAGCGTCAGGCACGTTCTCAGGTCGCAACGCCATCGCATCTGATTAACGCCGATGTGTATTCCGAGCTGGTCAAGAATGGATTCAGGCGTAGCGGCATTTTTACTTACCGCCCTTACTGCGACGGTTGCCAGGCATGCGTGCCGGTCAGGGTAAAAGCCAACTCGTTTGTGACAAGCCGTAGCCAGCGTCGGGCATGGGCAAAACATCAGAATTTAACGACCTGGGTGACCAATCTCGCCTACGTTCCCGAACACTACGATCTTTATCTGCGCTACCAGGCTGCGCGGCATGCCGGCGGCGGCATGGATCAGGACAGTCGTGATCAATATGCGCAGTTCCTGCTTCAAAGCAAAGTCAATACACGCCTAGTGGAATTCCGCGAAGCGGACGGCACGTTGCGCATGGTGAGCATTATCGACATCCTGAGCGACGGCCTCTCGTCGGTTTATACGTTCTATGATCCGGATGTAAGTGGCGCGTCATATGGCACTTATAACGTTTTGTGGCAGATAGAGCAGGCACGGCGCCTCGATATTCCGTTTGTCTATTTGGGATATTGGATTCAGGACAGTCCCAAGATGGCGTACAAGGTCAATTTCAAGCCGTTGGAAGCGCTCAGAAACGGAAAATGGGAAGACTGGTTCTGACGTTAAAATAGCGGTTTTCGTCTCGGCAAATCCGCGCATTGGCTTCGCATGATCCCTATGCGTTTCGTGCGGCCGGCCAAACCCTGGAACCTATGCCTGATAAATTTCTTTACGCACTTGCTCGTCCCTTCCTCTTTTCTCTCGATCCGGAAGCCGCACACAACCTGACCTTGCCGTATTTGAGGCAGGCGGCCGGAATCGGATTTACGAAAGTAATACCCCGTCCAAAAACCGACCCGCGAAAGGTCATGGACATCGTTTTTCCCAATCCAGTCGGCCTCGCTGCAGGCCTTGACAAGGATGGCGCCTATATCGACGGACTGGCATCACTCGGATTCGGATTCATCGAAATTGGAACGGTTACGCCACGGGCACAGCCCGGCAATCCTCGGCCGCGAATGTTTCGCCTCCCGAAAGCCAACGCCATCATTAACCGAATGGGGTTCAATAACGGCGGTGTGGACGCATTCGTTTCAAACGTGCAGGCGTCCCGGTTTTACCAAAACAAGGAAGGCATACTAGGACTCAACATCGGCAAGAATGCCGATACGCCTCTGGAACGCGCAGCAGACGACTACGTGCATTGCCTGGAGAAAGTGTATCCCTATGCGCATTACGTCACGGTGAATATTTCTTCTCCGAATACCAAGAATCTTCGTCAATTGCAGCAGTCATCCGAGCTGGATGCCCTGCTGTCGAAACTGAAAGACAAGCAGCATCGCCTTGCCGACCAGCATATGCGCTATGTACCTGTCGCACTGAAAATTGCGCCGGACGTCGATGCGGAACAGATCAAGACGATTGCCGACGCGTTGGTCAGGCACAAGATCGACGGCGTGATTGCTACTAACACTACTGTGTCGCGCAGTGCGGTGCAAGGGATGCAGCATGCGGAAGAAGCCGGAGGATTATCCGGCGCGCCGGTGTTCGAACTGTCGAATACGGTGATTCGCCAATTGAAGAAAGAAATTGGTGATGAATTGCCGATCATTGGCGTTGGCGGCATTTTTTCCGGAAAAGATGCGCAGGCGAAGATTGATTCAGGCGCATCGCTGGTTCAGGTATACACCGGTTTGATTTATCGCGGCCCGGCCCTTATAAGGGAGTGCGCAGCGGCATTGCGGAAATCACGTTAAAGTATGGCTCGACTTCGCATCAGCACACCCATTCGACCTCAGCGATCAGCATGCAAACTATTCAACTCGGCACAACTGATTTAACCGTATCCAAAATCTGCCTCGGAACGATGACCTTCGGTGAGCAAAACACCGAAGCCGAGGCGCACAGCCAACTTGATTACGCCCTGGAACGCGGCATCAATTTCATTGATGCCGCAGAGATGTATCCCGTCATGCCACGCGCTGAAACGCAGGGCTTGACCGAACGCTACATCGGCACGTGGCTGAAAAAGTCCGGCAATCGTAACAAGGTGGTTTTGGCGACCAAAGCGGCCGGCCCATCAAGGGGATTCGGCTGGATACGCAACGGCCAGACGGATTTCGATGCAGAGAACCTGCGTGCAGCTGTCGATAGCAGCCTGCAGCGCTTGCAAACAGATTACATCGATTTGTATCAATTACATTGGCCAAGCCGAAATGCGCCAATTTTCGGTCAGCTGAGCTTCAATCCCGAAAAGGAACGACCGCATGTTGAAATCGAGGCGACCCTGGAAGCACTGGATGCCTTGGTTAAGGCTGGAAAGATTCGCCATATCGGCGTGTCAAACGAAACCGCCTGGGGCGTTTGTGAGTTTATCAAGTTGGCGGAATCCAAGGGCCTTCCCCGGATTGCGTCAATCCAGAACGCTTATAACCTGGTGAATCGAAGCTATGAATCCGGCTTGGATGAAGCCTGTTATCGCGAAAACATCGGATTGCTTGCCTACAGCCCGCTTGCATTCGGCCAGCTTACGGCGAAATACCTGGACGATCCGAAGGCATATGGACGATTGACCATCTTCCCGCCAAACTGGAGTCCGCGCTACTTGAGGCCATCGGTGACGAACGCAGCGCGTCGCTACGCCGAACTGGCACGCGCGAACGGCATGACGCCAACGCAGCTTGCGCTCGCTTGGTGCTATTCGCGCTGGTTCGTTGCATCGACCATTATCGGCGCGACGACTCTTGAACAGCTACAGGAGAATATTGACGCATTGTCGATCCAACTTCCCGGCAGTGTCGTTGATGCCATCAACACCATCCATCTTGAAATAACCAACCCGGGTCAGTAACGAAATCCCGCGCTTATTCGTTTCCCGCTTAAGCGCACACAATGAGACGAAAGCTGTCTCCTCAAGGCGCGACGATATAAAGAAAAATCCCGGTTCATTTTCATGAACCGGGATTTTTCGTTTGCGACTTGCTATTCGACTTCCAGTGTTTCTTCGGGGGCCGCGGGCGGGTCGATATCCCCTTCCGCAAAGTCCAGCTTGATCTGCTCCTTGTCGTCGAGATCAACCGTCACACGTCCACCAGATACCAGTCGGCCGAAAAGTAACTCGTCCGCAAGTGCCTTGCGAATCATGTCCTGAATCAGTCGCGACATCGGACGTGCACCCATCAGCGGATCGAAGCCCTTGCGCCCCAGGAACTTGCGCAGATTTTCGGTGAATACCGCCTCGACCTTCTTCTCATGCAACTGCTCTTCCAATTGCATCAGGAACTTGTCGACCACACGCAGAATGATTTCCTCGTCCAGAGCACGGAAGCTGATGATCGCATCAAGGCGGTTCCGGAATTCAGGTGTGAACATCCGCTTGATGTCCGCCATTTCATCCCCGGCTTCCTTCTTGTCGGTGAATCCGATCGAGCGCTTCTGCAGGCTTTCCGCACCGGCATTCGTCGTCATGACAATGATGACGTTGCGGAAGTCGGCCTTGCGTCCGTTGTTGTCGGTCAAGGTGCCATGATCCATTACCTGCAACAAGATATTGAAAATATCCGTGTGTGCCTTTTCGATCTCATCCAGCAAGAGCACCGCATGCGGTTTTTTGGTGATTGCTTCGGTGAGCAAGCCGCCTTGATCGAAACCGACATAACCCGGTGGCGCACCGATCAGCCTGCTTACCGCGTGACGTTCCATGTATTCCGACATGTCGAAACGAATCAGGTCGATACCCAGGATGAAGGCCAACTGTTTCGCAACTTCAGTTTTACCGACGCCTGTCGGACCAGAGAACAGGAAGGAGCCGATAGGCTTGTCCGTTTTCCCAAGACCGGCGCGAGCCATCTTGATCGCTGAGCCCAGTGCCTCGATCGCGGGATCCTGGCCGAACACCACGTTCTTGAGATCCCGGTCGATCGTCTGCAGCTTGGTACGATCGTCCTGGTTGACGGTCTGCGGCGGAATCCGCGCGATCTTCGAAATGATGTCTTCGATCTCGGATTTGCCGATCGTCTTTTTCTGCTTCGATTTCGGCAGAATGCGTTGAGCCGCACCGGCTTCATCGATCACGTCGATCGCCTTGTCCGGCAAATGCCGGTCATTGATGAACCGCGCTGCCAGTTCGGCTGCCGATGTCAGTGCCGACGACGAATACTTCACGCCATGGTGTTCTTCAAAGCGAGATTTCAATCCGCGCAGAATTTGCACTGTTTGTTCAACTGTCGGCTCATTCACGTCAATTTTCTGGAATCGACGAGACAACGCATGATCCTTCTCGAACACGCCACGGAACTCGGTATAGGTCGTGGCGCCAATGCACTTCAACTGACCGCTCGACAATGCGGGCTTGAGCAGGTTCGACGCATCGAGCGTTCCACCGGATGCCGAACCAGCGCCGATGATCGTATGGATCTCGTCGATGAACAAGATTCCTTGCGGATTGTCCTTCAACTGCTTCAGCACAGCCTTGAGGCGCTGCTCGAAATCACCGCGGTATTTCGTGCCGGCGAGCAGCGCGCCCATGTCGAGGGAATACACCACTGCGTTTTGCAGCACCTCAGGAACGTCGCCCTGAGTCACACGCCAAGCAAGCCCCTCGGCGATCGCGGTCTTGCCGACACCGGCCTCACCGACCAGTAGCGGATTGTTTTTGCGGCGACGGCACAACGTTTGGATGACACGTTCGACTTCGGACTCACGTCCGATCAACGGATCGATCTTGCCTTCGGCAGCAAGCTTGTTCAGATTTTGGGTGAACTGATCAAGCGGGCTTTCTTTCTGTTGGCCTTCGGCCTGCGCGTCCTCGGCACCTTCCGGGGCTTTCTGAGAATCGGTCTGCTGATCCTTGCGGACGCCGTGCGAAATGAAATTCACGACATCAAGCCGCGTAACACCTTGTTGATGCAGGTAATAGACTGCATGCGAGTCTTTTTCCCCAAAAATGGCAACCAGCACATTGGCGCCGGTCACTTCCTTTTTGCCATTCGAAGCCGACTGGACATGCATGATGGCCCGCTGAATCACTCTCTGGAAACCGAGTGTCGGCTGTGTATCGACTTCGCTGGTGCCCGGGACCGTAGGCGTATTGTCGCTGATGAAATTCGTCAGCGTTTTTCGCAAGTCTTCAATATTCACTGCGCATGCGCGCAGCACTTCCGCTGCCGACGGATTGTCTAGCAGTGCGAGCAACAGGTGCTCGACGGTGATGAACTCATGCCGTGCCTGACGAGCTTCGACAAAAGCCATGTGCAAACTAACTTCCAATTCCTGCGCAATCATGCTTCCTCCATCACGCATTGCAGGGGATGTCCTGCCTTTCGAGCGTGGGTTAACACTAATTCGACCTTCGTGGACGCGATATCCTTAGGATACACGCCGCACAAACCTTTTCCATCACGATGAACCTTGAGCATGATCTGCGTCGCGGTTTCTCGATCTTTGTTGAAGTACTCCTGAATGATTGCAACAACAAACTCCATAGGAGTGTAGTCGTCGTTCAGAAGCAGCACTTGATACATCGGCGGCGGCTTGAGCTTCTCCTCTTGCCTAGCAAGTACTGTACCGTTGTCATGCTTAGTTGCCATGCGTTTATTCTAAATAAGTCCAAAATCCCTAACGGACAGGTAAAGCCATTCTATATGTCTTTGCCGATGTTACGCCGTTTCCGGATAGTGCGCAGATGTAGACCGAATCCATTAAAACAAGAGTACCGCACTATCGTGATTGCAAAAACTCAAAACTGCCAGAAATGCGCCTTGACTTTTACAATTTTTGGGGGAACAATGGTAATTATTGAAATTGCAGTAGTTATGCAATTGTCAATATGAAGTGAGCAAGGTTTAGGAGGGGGCTGCGTTACGCGAGGCTTCTTGCTTATACGGCTCGTGTGATTAGTTCTTATTTGAAAGACGCTTTTATGGCAACAGGTACCGTTAAGTGGTTCAATGACTCCAAAGGCTTCGGATTTATCACTCCGGATGACGGCGGTGAAGATTTGTTCGCCCACTTTTCCGCAATCCAGATGAACGGCTTTAAGACCCTTAAAGAAGGTCAAAAAGTCCAGTTCGAAGTAACGCAAGGCCCCAAAGGCAAGCAAGCTTCAAACATTCAAGCCCCCTAATCACGCCGATTAGCAAGAGCAAGAGAAGCCCCGCATCAGCGGGGTTTTTTTTCGCCATGAATCTTCATGGCATATTCTTCACTTCGAAGTGCGTTTTTTACAGACTCTACCTAATGACTGCAGTGACCTCCAAGTCAAATACATTTGCTGCGAATCAAAATATCGGTAAAGTAGGACGCTATGAAACTTCGGCAAAAGGTCATTCTGTTTGCAATCACGCCACTTATCGTTGCGCTGATCGCTATTGCGCTTGCTGTTAAATACCAGGCGAGTGTGCTGGCAGAACAGCAGCGCTCCTCGGTTGAAGCCGCTTATCTCGCGAGTAAGGAAGCCGAATTACGACATTACGTCGCACTTGCTACCCAGTCAATCGATCATCTTTATGAGTCCGGTCGCAAGGACGAAGCGACATTGAATGAAGCGAAAGCGATTTTAGCCAAGCTGAATTTCGGCGACGATGGTTACTTCTTTGTTTATGATCTCAATGGCAATAACTTAATGCATCCCAGGCAGCCAGAGTTGATAGGTCGCAATTTGTGGGAGATGAGGGATGCAAGCGGACAGCCGACGATTCAGTTATTGACCGCCCGTGCCAAGGAAGGCGGGGGTTTTCAGCGTTATTTATGGGAAAAACCCTCGGCGGGAAGAATCGCGCCCAAATTGGGCTATGTCGTAATGCTGGAGCGTTGGGGATGGATGCTGGGAACGGGCATCTACATGGACGATGTCGATGCCGCCATTTCGAAGATCGATGCCCAAATTTCCGGAAATATTCACAACACGATGCTCTGGATCGCCGGCATTGCCATCGCTAGTGCGCTGATTATTGCGTTATCCGGGCTGGTATTGAATATCAGCGAGTATCGCGTTGCCGATGCAAAGCTTAAGGCGCTGGCGCAACGCGTAGTGCGCTCCCAAGAGGATGAACGTGCCCGTCTCTCTCGGGATTTACATGATGGCATCAGTCAATGGCTGGTTTCGATCAAGTTGCAAATCGAATCAGGCATTGTGAAACTTGCATCATATGCGAGCCATCCGGACTCCGCCCGCTCTTCTTTCGACCGCGCAGCCGGACAATTGAATGATGTACTCGGCGAAGTACGTCGCATTTCCCACGATCTCCGGCCTGCACTTCTGGATGATCTGGGTCTGGCAGCTGCACTCGATCACCTGGCGCGCGAATTTTCGGAACATAGCTCTCTCCCGATCAATTTTGAAGATGTCGGCACGACAGATGGGCTTAGCGATGTCGCAAATACGGTATTGTTCCGCATCGCACAGGAAGCACTAACCAATATCAAGCGCCATGCCGGCGCATCGCAAGCGACTGTGCGACTTGTAGGAGACAACCGATGCGTTCAATTGATCGTCGCCGACAATGGGATGGGCTTTGATGTCGCCCGAATTGCGCAACACCCGAAACGCGGCATTGGTTTGCGCAATATGCATGAGCGCTTGGAAGCGGTTGGCGGAAAGCTGCTTTTGACATCCTCCGCAGACGGCACTCAAGTCATCGCAACCTTACCAAGAGCCTAAAAATGCTTACTCAAGCCTATGTTCATATCCTGTTGGTCGACGATCATCCGCTTGTGCGGGATGGTTTGCGTGCGCGGCTTGAAACGATTCCCCATTTCGCCGTCGTTGCAGAAGCCGGGTCCGCTGAAGAAGCACTGGCACATGCCGCGACGTGCACGATAGACCTGGCGCTAATGGATATTAACTTGAACGGCAAGAGCGGTATTGAATTGACCGGCCGCTTCAATGCGCTGTATCCGGAAATTGCAATCTTGATGCTTAGCATGCACGACAAGGCTGAATACGTGATGCAGGCAATCCAGGCTGGGGCACGTGGTTATGTTCTTAAAGATGCACCAGCGATGGACATCATTACTGCCATCGATACAGTTATGTCGGGAGGCATTTATTACAGTGCCGGACTGGCGAAACAGCTTGCCCGGCCCATGTCGCCTGCACTTTTGCTGACGCCGCGTGAAAGGGAAGTATTGCAGCGCATTGCTACAGGCAAATCTAACAAACATATTGCTCGAGAACTGGATCTGAGCGTCCGCACGATTGAGACCCATCGTTTGAATATCAAACGTAAACTCGGCATCGAGGGACAGGCCGATTTGATACGATTTGCACTCGAACAAACGCTCATCAAATAACTGCCTCCCCCAATAAAAAAGGCCGGAAATAATCCGGCCTTTTTATTGCATCAACCTTCAATTACATGTTTTCGATCATCACTTCGCCGAAGCCGGAACAGGACACTTGCGTTGCGCCTTCCATCAGGCGCGCAAAATCATAAGTCACCTTCTTCGAATTGATCGATTTTTCCATCGAACTGATGATGAGGTCAGCCGCTTCGACCCATCCCATGTGACGCAGCATCATTTCTGCGGACAGAATGAGCGATCCCGGATTGACGTAATCCTTGCCAGCATATTTCGGCGCCGTACCGTGCGTGGCTTCGAACATGGCCACGGAATCTGACATGTTTGCACCAGGCGCAATACCGATACCACCAACCTGTGCTGCCAGCGCGTCGGAAATATAGTCGCCGTTCAGGTTCAGGGTAGCAATGACGCTGTACTCGTTCGGGCGCAGCAGAATTTGCTGCAGGAAAGCGTCCGCAATCGAATCCTTGACGGTGATTTCACGCCCGGTTTTCGGATTCTTGAATTTGCACCATGGGCCGCCGTCGACCAGCTGGGCACCAAACTCGTTTTGCGCCAGAGCGTAACCCCAATCACGGAAGCCACCCTCGGTGTATTTCATGATGTTGCCCTTATGCACGAGGGTCACTGACGGTTTGTCGTTATCGATTGCATACTGGATGGCCTTGCGTACCAGACGTTCTGTACCCTCACGCGATACAGGCTTCACGCCGATGCCGGATGTCTGCGGGAAGCGGATCTTTTTAACGCCCATTTCCTTGACCAGGAAATCAATCAGTTTCTTGGCGCCGTCGGAGCCTTCCTGCCATTCGATACCAGCATAGATGTCCTCGGAGTTTTCACGGAAGATCACCATGTCGGTCTTTTCCGGCTCACGCACCGGCGACGGAACGCCTTTGAAGTAACGAACCGGGCGCAGGCAGACATACAGGTCCAGTTCCTGGCGCAACGCCACGTTCAGGGAACGGATACCACCGCCGACCGGCGTTGTCAGCGGACCCTTGATGGAGACGACATAGTCTTTCAAAACTTTGAGGGTTTCCTCAGGCAGCCAAACATCCGGGCCATATACCTTGGTTGATTTTTCACCGGCGTAGATTTCCATCCAGCTGATCTTGCGCTTGCCGCCGTATGCTTTGGCGACTGCCGCGTCCACCACCTTGATCATTACCGGACTGATATCGACCCCTGTTCCGTCGCCTTCGAGGTAAGGAATGATGGGATTATCAGGAACATTCAGGGAAAAATCGGCATTGACGGCAATTTTCTTGCCATCGGCAGGCACTTTGATATGTTGATACATCTTAGGCTCCGGGGTTAAGGAGAAAAAGAGAGGGCCGTTGTACGGCAGCTTTAAGGCGAATGTCTTATATAAGACATAAGACAGCGTTTCGTATTATGCACGAGTATTTTACTAGATGCCATCAATTTGCGAGTCAGAAACCAAGACGCTGGGGGATTCCGACGTCGATCGCTGCATGCCGAAGGCCCTGTACAATCCGGTCCGGCCCCCGCAATCCCTCATCCTGCGTTGCCATTTTGTTAGAAAAGCTTAGCATGGCCCTCATTTTATTCAATAAGCCCTATCAGGTGATGTGCCAGTTTTCCCGGCATCCTACACGCCCCACGCTGGCTGATTATATTCAGCGGCCCGGAATCTATCCCGCAGGGCGCCTCGACGCCGATAGTGAAGGACTGATGCTATTGACGGATGACGGCCAATTGCAGCATCGGATCAGCCATCCCGAGCGCAAGGTCATCAAAACCTATATCGCGCAAGTTGAAGGAATTCCCGATTCAGGCTCATTGAACAAGCTACGACAGCCGATCAATCTTGGTGATTTCACGACCTTGCCTTGCGAGGCTGCGCACATCCATGCGCCCGACTGGCTTTGGCCACGCGAGCCAGCCATCAGGCAACGCGCCGACATGCCAACTTCGTGGCTGTCAATCAGGATTTCAGAAGGAAAGAACAGACAAGTGCGGCGCATGACTGCAGCAGTTGGTTTGCCAACCCTTAGGCTGATCAGGATCGCCATCGGCAACATTACGTTGGAATCTCATCCCCTGTGGCCCGGGGATTGGCGCGAGATTTCGGTGAATGCGCTTTCCTGACCCCATTTCAGAACGGCATGAATTCCATATCGAATACCCGCTCAATGAACCATGCCAGCGCAAGGGCTGCAATGAGCAACGAGCCGCCGATCAGCACGACTTTTCGGTAGAAAAGACCGCGGCGCAAAATGAAAGCGATCGGTAGAAATATCGCGACAATCGCCAACTGTCCGACCTCTACGCCGATATTGAAGCCGATCAACGTCAGAAACAACGCGTCCTGCGGCAAACCCAGATCGCTTAATACACTGGCAAAGCCAAATCCATGAATTAAGCCAAAGAGAAATGCCATTGCCCAGCGCCGCTCGCTAAACAACGGGAACACATTATTCAGTGCCGCAATCACGACCGAGGCGGCAATCGTTGACTCCACCAATCGTGAAGGCAGGCTGACGACACCGAGCGTTGCGAGGCTGAGAGTGATTGAGTGCGCAATCGTAAATGCGGTCACAATTTTTAATACCGACCAGAATGCAGGTGCAAATTCACGAACCGCATTCCACTGTTTATTTTCTCGATACAACACCGCAGGGAGCAGCAACGCCAATAAAAACAAGATGTGGTCGAAGCCGATCCATATATGCCAAATGCCTTCCGCGCAAAAAGCAAGAAACTGCTGCAGCCTGTCAGGCCGACTGAGCGTAAATTCTTGCGCAGCTTTTTCGGGTGTGAAAATCGCCGAACTGGTTGTTCCTGCGTACTGAATCCGCAATAGTCCTTTATGTTGCGGATCGATGTCGAAGAAGAGGGCATACCTTGCGCCCAAAATATTTACCGGTAAATCGCACTGCGCTGCAAAGCGCAAGACGGCGTAGTTGCCGTCCGTATGCTCATCGACCAGATGTTCGGATACGGATGCCGGGCATTCCTTCCCCGCGTTGGATAACGCCAGCCGTGACATCGCGTAAGCGGCAATCTCCGTATGCTTTGCGCGCACTTCTCCCCAGGTAACCTGGGCATCGCCATTGGCGTCAAGACCGATGGCGAAATCAAGATCCCGCAAGGAAATATCCCATTGCCCTTCGATTGCATTACCGCTAGGTATAAGAATCAGGTAGCTATCACTTGGTTTGTGGGCGTATGCGTTCAGAGAACAGGAAAGCCAGCAAAGAAGCAGAAACAGGCGCTTCATTTGCCGCCTCCTTGCAATTGCCGGCCCAGGCTGTTTAGGTACCGATCTTCTATCTTGCTTTCCGACAGCCACTGCAGCACCGGCTGCGCAGCTTTGGCGTCTTTTGCAGCAATACCGGCCTCGAGAAAAATTCGCGCATCACGTGGCTCCCGTTGCACCTTCCAGTTATCCAGCGCCAGCGCCAAGGCTTTTTTTGAATCCTTTTCCGTGTAAAGGGCAAAACGTGCCTCCTCCTGCTGATGCACCGCTTCACCGCGCCGCTGCGCTGCATAGAATCGCGCAGCCAGCGCCGCTTCGTGTTCCTTGGCGATGGGCATGTTCAACGCTCGCTCGGCAAAGGCTAGCCTTAGCAGCAGCACGTCGGAGCGCACCTTGTCCTTGAGGAGGTTGACGACATCGGCTGGTCTTTTTAGATCCAGAAGCAGATCCGCGTAGGCGGCAAGCAGGAAGCCATCCGTGATATTGAATGCCAGCGCCTGCCTGTAATGCATTTCAGCGACATCGAATCGTTGCAGCCGCTCAGCGAGTTCGGCCAGCCGAATATGCACCCACAGCTTTTCAGGCGCGCTTGCCCGAGGGTGCCGCTTCAAGGTATCACTGAGTGTTCGATAAGCCGCATCGGCCTTGCCGGTCAGCCCATCGGCCATCGCTTCGCAACCGGCTGCGATCAGTTCGGCATCGTTGCGCATGGCGCGGCAATCGATTCTCGCTTGGTCGTAGCGCGCTTGCACAATATGGAGGATGGCGCGAAGCGTCCTTGCTTCGGTATTGCCGGGCTCGCGTTCAATAACCCGCCCCAAATCAGCCAACGCACCGGCAAAATCGTGCCTGAACTGGCCAAGACTTGCCCGCAGGATTAATACGTCTGTCGGTGGATCGGGCATCGCCCACCAAGGAGCGAGCGTCGCTTGAGCATATCCAAGATAACGTGGGTCGCCCTCTTCCCCGACCAGACTGTAGTAACGACGCGCCAATCGGACTGCGGTAGTCAAATCCTTGGGATTGCGCTGCAACTCGGAGCGCATTTGCCGTAATTCCTGGGCAACCGGATCATTTGGTTTGAATGGCAGCCTTTCCAATACCTGGTTATCGTCAGTCGGAACGTAAGGCGCTGCGCCCACGAAAAGCGGGATGGAACACAAGAGGGCAATGAGCGGGAAAACGGCAGTGCGATGTGGCATCAAAGATTTCCATATATGCGGCTGACCGGCAAGACTTTACATCAAAACAAGCCTTGGATAATTGACTGCGGAAATAGTCCTGCACGTGAAGGTATATTCACCTTACCAACGATCAACTTGTCAACCAACATCATTTCCTGACGTTATTAAGATTGCCTTACCTGAAGTACTTGGCGCGAAAATATACCTATACCCAACTTAAGGACCCATTATGAAAAAGCTGATCGCTGCGCTGGTTACCGGACTGTTTGCCACATCCGTCTTCGCCGCAGGCCATGCTGCCGCTCCTACAACAGCACCTGCAGCGCCTGCAACAGCGCCGGCCGCACCAGCCGCTGCAGATGCGCCGGCACCTAAAGTAACAAAGACAAAAGCAAAGAAGGCCAAAGCGAAAAAAGCAAAGAAGGCAGATAGTGCCAAAGCCGCCCCAGCCGCGTCCAAGTAATCTGACAACTGGCATGACAAAAGGCAGGCTAAGCCTGCCTTTTTTGTTTATCCTTTGATTTTGTTCAGATTAGCCTTGCAGACCAGGTAAAACAGCATATGACCACATCGCTACGCTATTACGCCAAATTGATACCGGTTCTTGCGGGGATGGGAGCAACATTGGCCTTTGCTCAGCAGCCTGCCAAGTTTCCCACCGTTCCTCTCACCGCCGGAATTCACGTGATCAAGGCGGAAGTGGCGGCGAATAATGCTGAGCGCCAACAAGGGTTGATGTATCGACAAAAGCTTGGGCCGAACGAGGGTATGGTGTTTCTGTTCGACGGTCCGGCAAGCATATGCATGTGGATGAAAAATACTTATATTCCGCTTTCAGTTGCTTTCCTGGACGAAGGTGGAAAGATTATCAACATTGAAGACATGCAGCCTGAAACGACGGAATCGCATTGCGCCAAGAAGCCGGCACGCTATGCATTGGAAATGAGTTTGGGATGGTTTAAACAGAAAAACATTAAACCGGGCACTGTAATCGAAGGCTTACCGAAGCAAACCCGGAATTGACGCCGCTGCACATTCCTGCCTGAGGAATCAGGAGACACGACAAAAGCCCGCATGACGATGTCTGCGGGCTTTCGTATTTCTGCACCTACATCAAGCCGGCCGGGAGAGGCCGGTGCCTGAAGATATCAGGCCAGCGCTTTCAAAGCGGCTGCAAGGCGGCTCTTGTGGCGAGCGGCCTTATTCTTGTGAATGATTTTCTTGTCAGCGATACGGTCGATGGTCGAAATCGAATTTTGAAACACTTGCGCTGCTGCAGCCTTGTCGCCCGCTTCGATTGCCTTGCGGACAGCTTTGACTGCCGTGCGCAGCGTCGAACGCTGGCTGGAATTATGTGCGTTTTGCTTGACTGCTTGACGAGCACGTTTGCGTGCTTGTGCGGTATTTGCCATGAATGGTTCCTAGAACGAAATCGAACTGCGTACGCAGATTGCGAGACAGAATTCAGTAAAGCCGCAGATTATATCGGCTTTTCAGAAAATGGGCAATTTGCTGTGGGGCCGGCCTTGACGCCCTTGCTTAACCCGCTCAATGCCGGGATTAGGAGCCGTCGAGTGCATTTACCAGCGGCTATAATGGCGCCCCATGAATCTGCACAAAACGCTGGCCACGGTTTCCGGCATGACCATGCTCTCCCGAGTGACGGGTTTGCTTCGTGAACTGTTGATCGCCAGAGCCTTCGGCGCATCTGCCTACACCGACGCATTTTTTGTCGCCTTTCGTATTCCGAATTTGCTGAGGAGATTGTTCGCGGAAGGCGCATTCTCACAGGCATTCGTTCCGATTCTGGCCGAGTACCGCAACCAGAAAGGGAACGAGCCGACCAAGCAACTGGTCGATCACGTCGCCACCATCCTGAGCTGGGCCCTGCTGGCGACGTGCGCTCTCGGTATCATTGCGGCGCCGGCTATCGTCTATTTCATTGCCACCGGCCTGAAATCCGATGCCGATGCGTTTGCAAGTTCGGTCACGATGACCCGGATCATGTTTCCCTATATTGGGTTCATGTCCTTCGTTGCGTTGGCAGGCGGCATTTTAAATACATGGCGTGAATTTCGGGTTCCCGCATTTACGCCGGTGCTTCTCAACTTGTCTTTTATTGCAGCATCGCTTTTTGCAGCGCCCCATCTCGCGCAGCCAGTGTACGCATTGGCCGGTGCCGTATTTGTTGGCGGCGTGCTTCAACTTGCGTTTCAACTTCCTGCGTTGCGCAAGATTGGCATGCTGCCACGTATTTCATTCAATCCCAAGACGGCACTGAAAGACGAAGGAGTACGGAGGGTCCTGAAACAAATGGTGCCTGCGACCTTCGCCGTTTCGGTCGCCCAGATCAGCCTCATCATCAACACCAACATCGCGTCCCGTCTTGAGAATGGCAGTGTGTCCTGGCTGTCGTACGCCGACCGTCTGATGGAATTTCCAACTGCACTGCTCGGCGTCGCCTTGGGCACCATTTTATTGCCCAGCCTGGCAAAAGCCCATGCAGACGCCGACAAGAATGAATATTCCTCCTTGCTGGACTGGGGCTTGCGGCTGACCTTCCTGCTTGCATTGCCGTCCGCAGTCGGTCTGGCGACACTGTCGGAGCCGCTCACCGCCACCCTCTTCCATTATGGAAAGTTCGATCAGGAATCGGTTGCGATGACCGGGCGCGCATTGATTGCGTACGGCGTTGGATTGATTGGATTGATACTGGTAAAAATCCTGGCGCCGGGTTTCTACGCAAAACAGGATATCAAGACACCGGTAAAGATCGCCATCGTCGTGCTGATCGCGACGCAGCTGATGAACTTGGTATTCGTTCCATGGATCGCCCATGCCGGCCTGGCATTGTCGATTGGCCTTGGGGCATGCATCAATGCCGTATTTTTGTATTGGGGTCTGCGGCGCCGTGGCATTTATGTCGCCAACAAAGGCTGGCTGCTGTTTCTGGTTCGTTTGGCCGGTGCCTTGCTCCTGCTCGCGGGCGTTGCACTATGGACAGCGGAACAGTTCGATTGGATTGCCTTGCAGGCGCATCCGTTGTGGCGAGTCGGCGCCCTGACAGCTGTTCTGCTCGCCTGCGGCATCACCTATTTCGGCGCGTTGCTGGCAATGGGATTCAGATTCGGCGATTTCAAGCGCACTTCGTCATAAGCCCGGCGCCGGTCATTTTTATACCATGCCGGCCTTCTCTTGCCGGCTCCATGGTTATATGATGGCTCCGTATGATGATCAGTGCTCTTGACTACTTCACCTCGCTGGTCCAGCAGGACGACGACATCCCCCTGTTTGAAGCGGCCTTGGCCATTGCACAGGATGTCGATCCGCAACTGGACCTCGCAGCGACCCAGGCCGAGGTCGACCTGTTTGCCGCCAATCTCCAGCGCAGGCTTGCACCGGATGCCTCGAGCATCCAGAAGCTGCGCATGCTCAACCATTTCTTTTATCACGAGCTGGGATTTGCCGGAAATATCAACAACTACTACGACCCGGACAACAGTTATCTTCACCGCGTTATCCATACCCGTCGCGGGATTCCGATTTCACTCGCGGTGATTTACATGGAGCTTGCCCAGCAGATCGGATTGAATGTCAAAGGCATTTCCTTTCCCGGTCATTTCCTGATGAAACTGTCGGTGCAGTCTGGCGAAATCATTATCGATCCCTTCAATGGCGCAAGCCTGTCCCGGGAAGAACTGGAAGAAAGACTGGAACCGTACGCCGAAGAACACGGAGATACCGACGACCCGGCACTTGCCGCCTATCTGCATGCAGCCCATCCGCGCGACATCCTGGTACGCATGCTGCGAAACCTGAAGGCACTGTTTGCGGAACATATGCGCTGGCAACGCTTGCTGGGAGTGCAGGAACGCCTTGTGATCCTTCTCCCTGACGACATTGCCGAACGACGTGACCGCGGGCTTACTTATGCCAATCTGCAATGCCCGAAAGCTGCACTGCTCGACCTGGAGGCGTATCTGTCCGAGCGGCCCTATGCGAACGATGCGGACATGCTGCGCACCCGCCTTCCCGAGTTACGCGAAGCGAGCCGCCGGCTGAACTGAATCAGCCGTTGGCTTTTGCCTCGATCGCTTCCCATTTTTCAAGGCTTTCCATCAACAGCGTATCGATTTCAGCGAAACGCTGATTGAGACGCTGCACTTCGGCTGCCTGCTGGTAGATTGCCGGGTCCGCCAGCTTTTCCGTGATGGATGCTTGCTCGCTCTCCAGTTCCGCGATGAGTGCCGGCAAGGTTTCCAGTTCGCGCTGTTCTTTGTAGCTCAGTTTCTTCTGCTTCGTTGCAGGCTGAGCTTCTTTCGCGGCCGGCTTGATGTCCTGCTTCGCCGCAGGTTTGGCCGACGCCGGCTGTACCGCCCTCACCCGCTCCCAATCGCTGTAGCCGCCTACATACTCGCGCCACAAGCCATTGCCTTCAGCAACGATAACCTGCGTCACAACATTGTCGAGGAAAGTTCGGTCGTGGCTGACAAGGAACACGGTGCCGCTGTATTCCTCAAGCAACTCTTCGAGCAGTTCCAGCGTGTCGATATCAAGATCGTTGGTCGGCTCGTCCAGGACCAGTACATTGGCGGGCTTCGCAAACAACCGTGCCAGCAGCAGGCGGTTGCGCTCCCCGCCCGACAGGGATTTGACGGGCGAGCGAGCGCGTTCGGGCGCGAACAGAAAATCGCTCAGGTAGGTCATCACGTGCTTGCGTTGCCCGTTGATCTCGACCCATTCGCTGCCGGGGGAAATCGTATCGGCAAGACTGGTTTCTTCGTTCAACTGCGCACGCATCTGGTCGAAGTACGCAATCTGAAGGCGCGCGCCCTGCTTCACCGTGCCGCTGTCTGGCGCTTCCTCGCCGAGGATGAGTCTGAGCAAGGTGGTTTTTCCGGCGCCGTTCGGGCCAATCAGGCCAACCTTGTCGCCACGCATGATCGTCGCCGTGAAATCGCGAACAATGTTTTTCTCGCCATAGTGCTTGCTTACGTCGGTCAGTTCCGCAACGATCTTGCCCGACCGTTCGCCTGCGGACACGTCCAGCTTGACTTGTCCCTGTTGATCACGTCGGGCGCTGCGCGTGCGGCGCAGTTCCTCCAGCCGCCTGACGCGCCCCTCGTTACGGGTACGCCGCGCTTCGACGCCTTTGCGTATCCATACTTCCTCCTGCGCCAGGAATTTATCGAATTTCGCATTTTCGATCGCCTCGATCTCAAGCTGCTCGGCCTTGCGAGTCTGGTAGGCGCTGAAATTGCCGGGAAACGACAGCAACCTGCCCCGATCAAGTTCGATGATGCGGGTGGCGACATTGTCAAGGAAGGAGCGATCGTGGGTGATGAACAATACGCTGCCCTTGTAATCACGCAGCAATCCCTCCAGCCAGAGAATGGAGGTGAAGTCTAGGTGATTGGTCGGTTCGTCAAGCAGAAGGACGTCTGGCGCGCTCACCAGCGCACATGCCAGCGCGACCCGTTTCTTGGTGCCGCCGGACAGCGTACCCATCAGCGCGTCCTTGTCGAGATTCAGCCGGGCGAGCGTGGTTTCCACGCGGTTCGACAGGCTCCACGCGTCGGCAGCATCCAGCTTGACCTGGATGTCATGCATGCGCTCCATCGCCGCGTCGTCGTCGCTGCCGCCCAATTGCCCGGCCAGGTCGTTGTACTCATTTAACAAGACGGGCAATTCACCCATGCCGGCTGCGACCGCATCGAATACCGACATGTCTTCGGCAAATTGCGGCTCCTGTTCGACGTAGGCAATCTTGATGCTTTGCTGCATGACCAGCAACCCGTCGTCGAGCCGGGAAATGCCGGCAATGACCTTCAGCAGGGAAGACTTACCAGTACCGTTGCGGCCGATCAGGCCGACACGCTCGGTCGATTCCAGCGCAAATTCCGCGTGATCGAGAAGAGGAACATGCCCAAAAGCAAGCTGGGCATTGGAAAGAGAGACGACAGCCATAACGATTTTCCGCGCAAAGCGCGACGAATGTGATTAACGAAGCGGGCATTGTACCGACAGCCTGCAGAATGCAGTTATTTCCCGCAACAGTCTCGGCTATAATTCCGGACCGGGCTGAAAAACACAGTCCGGTTCCCAGCGTCTCGCCGTAGTTCAATGGATAGAACGAGTGCCTCCTAAGCGCTAGATACAGGTTCGATTCCTGTCGGCGAGACCAGTTTCATGTGGCTTCGCGCCCTTCTTGTGACACTTTTGTGTCAAATCCCTCGAATCGATTGTTCTGAGCACACACCGTCTTGCAGTTCGCTACTGGAGGTTGTTTGTGGCTGAATATATCGTACCACCTGCTTCACTGAATACCGGGACCGCCAAAGGCTTGGATGGCCGTGATGAGACCTATCCAATGCCCTGGGATTGGTTCAAAGCCAATGCCATGCGGTTCTACTTCACCGATGAGCAAATCATCACCGCCGCAAAGCCCGAGTTCGAGTACCCAATCGACCAGTTTACCGCCCATACAGGCATTTAATTCCTCATCAAGGCTAGCGAAATCATTTATGTAGGGCAGTTCAAGAAAGTGGATTACCGGATCTCGCAACACTATTGGATGCGACCCGATGGCGTCACTTGGTTCGAGACCCCTTTGCGCTTCCTGGATGACATCGAAAACTTCTACATCCGGCGCATATTGCCCGCAACAACGTAAAGATTCCTTGGTACGACCACTTTGACGAAGTGCCACCTGAAGAACTGCATGTGCCGAAAGTCGAGTTGACCTGACTGCGCCGGCTAGGTGTATTGACTAGGGAGGGAATGGGAATGGATGAAAACGAAGTGCTGGCGCTGCAAACAGCAAAAGAGAATGCCGTTCAACAAGCTCAGATTTGGGCGATTGAAGCCAAGACGCACCGCAATACCATCTTGTGCATCTATCGGGCGCTTGACCTGCCGGAACACCATTGGGAGGCCGAGCGTCCAGTCACCACGCTTTTTTATACTGCCTGCAACTTGTCGGCAATGAGGCTCGGGCCAAATTGCACGGAAACGACGGCTTCCGCTTTTTCCCAACTACCAATCTCATGGAAATTGCCCATCAGCTCAGCAATGATTGCTTTGGCGCGTACACAATCACCCTTGCTTTGCGTGAAATCCATAAGACTCACTTCATCTTCATTCTTGACGACCGCATTTGAATTCTTAGCGTTGGCCCACAACATTTGGGCCATGGTTTTGCGTTCGTCGCCCGCCTTCTTCTTGCTGAAGTGGCGCACGGCCGCTCTAGTAGTCTCGCCCCAAGCGACAATGGGTATTGAGCCAACTGTCTTGTGCACTAACTTTGATTCCTTTTTTTGAATGGCAAATTCGACAATGTCGTCACAGTAGCCACAAGTGCATGAATAAGGTATATCCGTCTGCAATTGCTTCAAACGCTTGATGTGTCCCTTGGTTGAGAAAATCGACGGTATATTCAATAGGGCACTGATACCCGTCACACCGGTAAGGCTCGACAGCGCGCTTCCAGCAGCCGACTTTGCGCCTGACTTTCCATACTTCTCAAGTTGCGCAACGATGGCCCGAACTCTACCCCGGTCAATTTTCACATTGGCTGCTCCCGCCGATTCTTCGCCTGAAACGAATGGTACAAAGCCGTCTGGCATAACGCTTCTCCTAATTAATCTATATTGGGATCCGGTCCTTTCGGCTTTCGAAGAAAAGAATAGGATCCGGCTGCTGTCTGAAGCGCCTGAACATTGAACGTTGAAGCAATGTTTTACGAAGACAATGAGAAGTATCTGCCATAACAGGTTTTATGGCACGAGAAAGTTTGTGGAGGCACATATTGGGGTACTTAAATAAACCCAATATCAAACTTCAAAAATACCCCCATGAAGCTAACCACATTTCTAAAGCAGATCAGTCGATTGTGGACACGAACCAGGCGTGTCGCACCGGTTGAATCATCCCGCCGAAACATCACCGCGTCCAGACGGTTCAGGGGAGACGCTTACACTGTACACGCGCTATGGCTTATATATAGTGCCAATAACGGCGGGCTGGAAATGAGCGCATGCCTTGATACCAAGAACATCGGAAAGCGGTACGCGGGAAAACTGCATGCACAATTTAATGAGAGAGGGCAGCCGAGACGCTGCTTTCTACTTTACCTTTAATCACCGGGCAAAACGCTAGGCCTGCGAACTTGCAGAATTTCGAAGCCGATGAATGCGGTACTCGCCCGGAGTCATTCCGGTCCAACCTCGGAAGGCGCGGATGAAGGAACTCTGTTCAGCGTACCCGAGCAGGAGCGCTACGTCTGTCTGCGCGAGCGCCGCATCGGCAAGATATTGCCTGGCGAGCGTGTGCCGCGTGTGTGCCAACAAACCGCGATAACTGTAGCCAGCACTGCGCAATTGACGGTAGAAGGATCGCAGGGATAACCCCATCATCTCGGCTACCCTTTCTGCGCTGGCATTCCCGTTTTTCAATGCCTCTAGAATCTGTTCCTGCACCGTGGTGAAGAAAGCTTCCGTCGAGGCATCCGCGGCCTGAGGCCGTTGCAGCAGCAAGGCCTCTGCCTGCTGTTCAAGCAGCCGCAACAAATAGGGGTCCTTGCTGGTAATCGGCAGCGCCAGTAGATGCGCTGGAAGGGTCAGTTCGATGGCGTCGCAATCAAAGTCCACCTGGCACCCCAACAGGGCCTGGTACACACCAACCTCCTCTGGGCGAGGAAAGGGAAGTCCGGCGCGCACCGGAGTAATCGACCTGCCGATCAGCGCCTGGCACAGGCTGAGAAACACAGCCAGGCTGTATTCGGTGGCACGCGGCGTGTTGGCCACCGCCTGCGTCCACTGCATATGTAGTGCCCCCTCATGCAGATGAGCGCGGGAGACCAGGCCACTCTGCAGCAACCCCTGATAGCGGTGATAGCGTGCCAGCGCCTGGCCCAGTGTGCCACACGCGGATACCAGATAGCCCACCACGCCAAAATGCCTAGGCTGGCAAACTAGCCCGAGGCGAATACCCAATGCCTGCACCGGATCGACCTCCCACAGCCTTTCAAGAAGAATACAGAAGTCGAGCGCCGACACATAGGGCGACGCCGACGCGGCCCGCATATCCGTGACCAATGCATCAGCTGGCAGCTGACGTTCCCGCACATAGGTCAGCATAGGTTCGATAAAGGCGGCGGGGAGAACATCGAGTTTGCTCATGCCAGGCACTATCAAATGAATGGCACAAAATGTCAATGCGGCAATTCATGCCAATACGAAGACAAAAGTCCAGACATACCATGAGGGCTTTGTGGTCCCTGTGCGGAGTAAATCATGGCGTTCGTAGTCACCCAGAGCTGTATTGGCAACAAACACACCAACTGCGTTGATGTGTGCCCTGTCGAGGCCTTCCGTGAAGGGCCTGAGATGCTGTTTATCGATCCAGAGACCTGTATCGATTGCAATGCCTGCGTGGCAGCCTGCCCTGAGGGTGCCATCTTTCCGCTCAGCATGGTGCCACAGGATCAGCAATCCTTTATCAAGCTGAATGCCGAACGCGCCAAGAGTCACCCGGTCATCCGCGAAAGCATTCAGGCCGGTCAACATGCTGCCAGTCCCCTCGCTCGCGTTCCCAGCCGTTTTGCCATTATCGGTTCGGGTCCAAGTGGCTTTTATACTGCGGAAGCATTGTTGAAGCAGATGCCCGCTGCGCAGGTCGACATGTTCGAGCGGCTGCCGACGCCCTTTGGCCTAGTGCGCTATGGTGTTGCCCCGGATCACCCGCGCATCAAATCCGTGACTGCCGGTTTTGAGCGCATCGCCGACTTAGAACGATTCCGCTTTTTCGGCAACGTGCAGATCGGTCGCGATCTGACTAGTGCCGAGCTGCGCCAGTACTATCATGGTGTCATCTACGCCACCGGCGGCTCGCGGAGCCGTCCACTGAACCTGCCCGGTGCAGAGGGTGGCAACATCTTCGGCTCTTCCAATTTCGTCGGCTGGTACAACGGCCATCCGGACGACGCAGCCCTGGCTCCCAAGCTGTCAGGGTCGACCGCCGTGATAATCGGGATGGGTAACGTTGCGCTGGATATCGCCCGCCTACTCGTGCTGCCCACGGATGAACTGGCAAAAACCGATATCGCTGATCATGCCCTGCAGGCCCTTGTCGACAGTGGCATCGAAGAAGTCCGTCTACTGGCCCGCCGCGGCCCTGTCCAGGCCGCCTTTACACCCAAGGAGCTGGAACAGTTGATGGCCATCCCTGGTTTGCAACTACTAGTCGATCCGGCGGATCTGGTATTGGACGACGCCACCACGTGCCAACTGGAACAACCCGATTTTGCCGAGGCGCGGCAAAACCTGAGCCTGCTACGCGAGATCGCCGGCCGGCCCCAGGGCGAAGGCAAGCGCATTCGCTTTATGTTCTACGCCAGTCCTGTCGCTTTCAGCGCTTCAAATGGGCAGGTGGTTGCCGTACAGGCCAGGCGTACCGAACTGGTTCCCAACAACCAGGGTGAGCTGGTTGCCCGCCCGGCTGACCAGGCGCTGGATATTCCAGCGACCCTGGTGGTGCATGCAATCGGCTATCAGGGCGCGGCCATCGACAAACTGCCGTTCGATCTGGAACGTGGAGTCATCCACCATGAGCAGGGCCGCATCCACGGTGATGCAGATCATCGTGATTATGTCGCCGGCTGGATCAAGCGCGGCGCCAGCGGAGTGATCGGCAGCAACCGCCAGTGCGCTACTGAAAGCGTGCAGCGCCTGATCGAGGATCTAGGCAGCAGTCTGCCCGCCAAAACGGGCGACATTAGTGAGCTACTGGCAGCGCGAAAGGTCGAAACGGTCAGCACGGCGGACTGGAGATTGTTGGATCAGCATGAACAGACCCGCGGCCGGGCCGAAGGGCGCATCCGCCACAAAGTCGTTGATATTGCGGAAATGCTAGCTGTTATCCGGGACGCCAAGGCCCGCCAAGCCGGGCGGGCCAAGCTGCCGGTGAAAACCCATTACCGCGCCTGCACCCTTTGCGAAGCCATGTGCGGGGTCGTCATCGAAACTCAGGGCGAGCAGATTCTATCGATCATTGGCGACGTAGATGACCCACACAGCGAAGGTCATATCTGCCCCAAAGGTTACGCGCTGCAAGACCTGCATAACGACCCGGACCGCCTGCGCACTCCATTGGAAAAGGTCAACGGACAGTGGCTGCCTATCGATTGGGATACCGCGTTGGATAAGGTGGCGGCCAAGCTTGTGGATATTCAGCGACGGCATGGTACCGATTCCATTGCCGCTTACTGGGGTAATCCGTCATCGCACAACCTGGGGCTGATGATGGCTTCAAGCGCGCTGCGCAAGGCCATCGGAACACGCAATATCTCGTCGGCCGCCTCGCTCGACCAGATGCCTCATCAGCTGGTGTCCTATCTGATGTTCGGCCATAGCCAGCTGTTCACTATTCCGGACATCGACCGTACCGACTACATGCTGATGCTCGGCGCCAACCCCGCTGCATCGAACGGCAGTTTGATGACCGCCGGCGATGTTCTCAAGCGTTTGGAGCGGATTCGCGAGCGCGGCGGCAAGGTGGTACTGATTGACCCGCGCCGCACCGAATCAGCCCGCTATGTGGATCAGCACCTGTTCATCCGCCCCGCCACGGATGCCTTTTTCCTGCTTGGCCTGATCCGCCATGTGCTCGACAAGGGTTTGACCAAACCCGGCCATCTGCGCGAGATGGCGGATAACTGGGGCGCGCTGGAGCCCCTGTTTGATGGCGTGTCACTGGAGCAGGTCAGCGCCCGCTGCGGCGTTGCGGTCGAGGACATTAAGCGCATTGCCGAAGACTTTGCCACCGCCAAATCCGCCGTCTGCTATGGCCGCATGGGAGTATCCACACAGAGCTATGGCACGCTCAACCATTGGTTGATGCTGGTGTTGAACATCCTCACCGGCAACCTCGATAGCGCTGGCGGCATGATGTTCACCACCCCGGCGTTCAACAAGGCGCAGAGCCGGGCCATGGGCAGCTTCAACAGCTACCAGAGCCGGGTGCGAGGCCTGCCCGAGTTCGACCGCTATTTCCCCGCTGCCACCATCGCCGAGGAGATGCTGACACCGGGCGAAGGCCAAGTCAGAGGCTTCGTCTGTGTCGCCGGCAACCCGGTGCTATCCACGCCCAACGGGCGGCAGATGGATGAGGCGCTGGGGCAGCTCGAATTCATGGTCTCGATCGACTTCTATCTCAACGAAACTTCGCGGCACGCCGACATCATCCTGCCGCCTACCGGGCCGCTGGAACATGAGCAATATGACATTGTGTTCAACATGCTCGCGGTGCGCAACCTGGCGCGCTTCAGCGACCCTGTGTTCCAGCCACCTGAAGGCACCCGCTGCGACTGGGATATTGTGCAAGGCCTGGCGCAGCGTATTGAATCACTGAAAAACCCGGATGCCGCCCCGCCACGGTCGTTACCGACACCCGAGCAGATTCTCGACCATGGTCTCAAAACCGGCCCCTACGGCCAGGGGTTCAGCGAGTACAACCATGGTGAGCCAGTTGAGCATGAGGAGGCGCTGAGCATCGAAGTGCTCAAGCGCTATCCTCACGGCTTGGACCTGGGGCCGATGCGCCCCTCGTTTCCGGGTTACCTGTTTACCCCGGACCAGCGCATTCGCCTGACGCCGCCGGAATTGGTCGCCGATTTAGCCCGTGCCTCTGCCGAACTGCGTAGCGAAGCTGCCAGGGACCTGATGCTCATCGGCCGGCGCGACCTGCGTACCAATAACTCTTGGATGCACAACAGCCAGCGTCTGGTCAAAGGCAAGGACCGCTGTGCGCTGCTCATCAATACGGTAGATGCAGAGCGTTTAGGGCTGGCCAGCGGGAAACCCGCGCGGATTACGTCGCGGACCGGCGAATTGCAGGTAACTGTTCAGGTCAGTGACGACATCATGCCTGGAGTGGTTTGCCTGCCCCATGGCTGGGGCCACGACCGAGAGGGAGTGGAGCTACGGATAGCGCAGAGCAATCCGGGCATCAACGTCAACGACATCACTGATGATCAGGTTGTCGATGCATTGTCTGGGAACGCGGTGCTTAACGGCATACCTGTATCGGTCGTCGCTGCCTAGATGCGTTTGTGGAGAAACATAAGGATTTATTAGTGCGCTTGTTCCTTTTCATCCTTCCCGCGGAGATCCTTTCACAGGATATCCGCGGCGAGTGGGCATCACATTGCAAGGGTGAAGCGCGCAATGGAGCAGCATGCTGTCGGCTGAGCGCAGCCGGCGTTCCTTTCGGGTCCAGGCATACATGAATTCTGCGAGCGGACCCTCCAACACTAAGTCGCCGTGACGCTGACACCCGGATTGGTTGCCGTCCCGGACTCATTGCAGGCCGTTTCAAAAAATCTCGCGAAAGCCTCCGCCGCGATTGGCCGGCTGATATGGAATCCCTGCACCTCATCACACCCCGCATGGAGCAGGAAGTCCTGCTGTCCCGCGGTTTCCACACCTTCCGCCACGACGGTCATACGCAGCGTCTTGCCCATCGCCACCACGGCTTCGACGATGGCCCGGTCTTCCGCCTTGGATTCGAGCTCGCGTATGAAGGACCGGTCGATCTTCAGCACATGGATCGGGAAGTTGCGCAATTGGCCCAGCGAGGAATATCCGGTTCCGAAATCGTCAATGGCCAGGCGAACGCCGAGCTGCTTGATTGCCTGCAGCGTCAGCACCGCCTGCTGGGGATTGTGCGCCACCATGCCTTCAGTGATTTCCAGTTCGAGCAGGCTGGCCGGCATGCCCGTCTCCGCGAGGATGACGGCGATATCGTCGACCAGGTTCCTGTCGGAGAATTGCCGCGCCGACAGGTTCACCGCCATGCGGATCGGACGCATTCCCTGCCCTTGCCATGCCATGTTCTGCTCGCAAGCGGTACGCAGCACCCATTTCCCGATCGGAACGATCAGGCCCGATTCCTCGGCGACGTGGATGAAATGCACCGGCGGCACCTGCCCGAGCGAAGGGTTGTTCCAACGCAGCAATGCCTCGGTGCCGGACACCTGCCCCGAACGCAGGTCGAGCTTGGCCTGGTAGTGGATTTCAAACTCGTTGCGTTCGAGCGCATGGCGCAGGCCCATTTCCACGGACAGCCTGTCCATCGCTTCCGCACCGATGGAGGTCGAATAAAACTGGAAGTTGTTCTTGCCCTCTTCCTTGGCAAGATACATCGCGCTGTCGGCATTCTTGAGCAGCGCCTGCTCGTCCGTGCCGTCATTCGGGTACAGGGCAATGCCGACGCTGGCCGATACCCGGCATTCCTGGCCCGCCAGGACCATTGGCCTGACTGCCGCGGCCAACAGCTTGCGGGCCACTTCGGCTGCCTGCTTTTCGTCGCCGAGTTCGGGAATCAGGACAACGAATTCATCGCCGCCCAGCCGCGCGATGATGTCGCTGGTACGCAAGGCCTGCCTGAATCGCGAGGAAAGTTCCTTCAGCAGGGAATCGCCGGCTTCATGGCCGAGCGTATCGTTGATGAGCTTGAAGCGATCGAGGTCGATGAACAGCACCGCGAACCGTCGGCCGGCGCGCTGCGACGACTGGATCTGCATCGTGAGCAACTGGTTGAACATCAGGCGGTTGGGAAGGCCGGTCAGGCCATCATGCGTGGCAAGGTGCTGAATGCGCTCTTCGGCCAGCTTCTCGTCGGTGACTTCCCTGGCGACGCCGCGATAACCTTTGAAAATCCCTTTGTCGAGGATGGGACCGCCGCTCAGGCTGACGAAATACTCCCGCCGGTCGGGCGACACCCGCTTGATGACGACCTCGCGGAAGTGCTGCCGGCCATCGCATAGCTTGCGCAATCCGTCCCAGCCGCCGTCGAGTTCCACGCTGAACGCACTCTCCCATAACCGCTTGCCCAGAAGCAGATCTTGCGGCAGTACCTTGCTGTCCTTGCCGGATTCGAGCCGCGTGAAGCGCATTTCGGCATCCTGTTCCCAATACCAGTCGGAGGACATTTCAGTCAGTGAGCGAAATCGCAGCTCGCTTTCCGCCAGTTCCAGGTTTTTTGCTGATATGCGCCGCCGAAGGCTCGACATATAACCGGCGATCCATACGAAACGCTTCAGCGCAAAGGCGAAGGACGCGAACAGCAGCAACTGGCCCAGCAGCGTATCCACGGGAAAGGAGATTCTTGAGCCGGCGAAGAGAACCGCCAGCAACACCTGTGTCGTGACGATCACCAGCAGGATGCGAAACTGCTTCACATGCAGTGAGAACAGGCCGAATGCAATCGTCTGAAAAATCGACAATAGGAAGAAGATGCCCACTTCCGGGGCCAGCCCGAAGCACAGGGTCTGATTGGAAAGCGCAAGTATCAACTGGGGGAAGGTAAGCGTCGGGTCGGCGAACCGTTCCGTCATCCCGCGACTCATTGCCCAATAGGTCGTCGCGACGTAGGTCAATCCGAGGAAAACATACAGGGCCGGCACAAAGAATGTGAGTCCGGCGAGATGGGAAAGGACGATCAGCAGCAAGCCATCGGCGATCCAGGACCTCGCAACGATGCGCAAGGCCGCCAGATTTCCTGCAATTTCCTCCGGCGTACGCGTACTGCCAAACCGCGTCCTTTGCATGCCGCGTCTCCCCCGCATTCATGTTCTTTTGGAGCCACTTTGAAACCGCTGCGAGCGTGTTGAATCCGTGTAGAGATGCGTAGCCATAATAGTGTGACTATCTTCTCAAGCCGGAAGCCGGCACACGCAGCCAGATCTCTAAAAGGCTCTTACGACTATTGTCGTCCGGCCGGCGGTTTGGAGATGCGGTGCATCGACCGCAACTTGACAGTAAAACTCCGCTATACCGCTCTTTCACCCAAGGTGATTACCTGTGCAGGATAGTTACATAATTTCCACAAAGAAACAAGTTTGGGTGAGTGCTTCGGCACAGTATGTCATTTTGCGTAACAAGCTAAGGCGTATTGAAGGCGCTACGTATTGAGTCTCCGAATTCTTGCAAAACAGTAGCCAAAGCTTGGTCACCAGTCCGGCGTTGCAGGCCATGATTCAAAGGCGCTTTTTCTAATTCTTCACTTTTCTTTCTCACCATAATTAGGCAATTACTGTCGGATTGTTCCGTCGCTTCCTTGCTTCACGAAAGTGTATTCAGGTGTTTTGCTTCGCGTGCGCCGATTAGGTGTTCGATTAATTTTTTCCAGAAGTGATTAAATGTTCGCTCTAGACATCTGCTTGTCCGTTTGCATATTGCTGTATACGTCTTGATCCAGTGCAGCAGCGTTACTTGAACAAAGCAATTCTTCATTGGCCCGCAAAGTTAGCGAACTTTTTTACCACCGCATACCTAAACTAAGACCGGAAACATCCTATGAATGATTTACCTTTCAAGGAGATTCAAAATGAGGATTCCTGTTCTTGTTATGTTGATGCAAGCCGCGATGCTTGGTGGTCTGTCCCTCGTATTCATGGTGCTGTAGTGGTGTCCTGCTCAACCCGCTTTCGTTCAACTGCATCGCCGGTTGAACGAAAGCAAAATGATGTTCCGTGACACCGCTGTTCCTGATGCACATCCTTTTGCCTAAGCCACGCTCCACGTCACGCGCACCGAGCAGATCCAAGTTACCGTCGTCTGCGCATTCCCCTCCTTGCTGAAATATATCGAGCGGCAACGCGCCTCCCGCAATTCCCTTACCATGACCGTTTGCTTTCAAAGAAAGACCTGCGGCGTTTGCTGTGCGCTTACATGAGAGGACTGCATGAAACTGGTACGTTACGGACACTTAGGGAAAGAAAAACCGGGCCTGATCGATCAGGAAGGAACATTACGGGACCTGTCCGGTGTTATCGCCGATATCGGCCCGGAACAGCTATCCGCGGAATCCCTCAACAGGCTGCGCAAACTTCAACCCGCCTCGTTGCCTTTGGTACAGGGAGAATCGCGTTTCGGCGTACCGGTATCGCATGTCGGCAAATTCATCGGTATCGGACTCAATTATTCCGATCACGCCGCAGAAGCAGGCATGCCGGTCCCAAGTGAACCGATTGTCTTCATGAAAGCCACCACCAGCCTGTCGGGTGCGAATGATCCGGTGGTGTTGCCGAGGAATTCCAAAAAATCGGATTGGGAAGTCGAACTCGGTGTTGTCATCGGCACCAAGGCCCAATACGTGAGCCAGGAAGACGCCTTGCAGTACGTTGCCGGCTATTGCATCGTCAACGATGTTTCAGAACGTGAATACCAGCTTGAGCGCGGTTCGCAATGGGACAAGGGGAAAGGCTGCGACACGTTCGGCCCCGTTGGTCCATGGCTGGTGACCAGCGATGAAATTGCGCATCCACAACGGCTGGATGTGTGGCTGGACCTTAACGGTGAGCGGGTGCAGACGGGCAATACCAGCACCATGATTTTTTCAGTCGCCGAGCTGGTGAGTTATGTCAGCCGGTTCATGACGCTGATGCCCGGCGACATCATCACCACCGGGACGCCGCCCGGTGTCGGTATGGGAATGAAGCCGCAACGCTTCCTGCGCGCAGGCGATGAAATGACGCTCGGAATCGACGGCCTCGGGTTGCAACGGCAAAGGGTGATTGCCTGAATCAGGAAAGGCAAGTCGCTTTTTGTATTGCGCTTTCGAATGTCGGCCGGACGCATTACTCTGCGTCAGGCTGACTCTGTGGTGCTGCCTTGATGAACGGATCCAGCCCGATGCAGGCCTGGTGAATGCGCATGATGGTCGTCATGTTAGAGAGGTCACAATTAAAGCGCTGCGCATTCGCAACTTGCGGGATAAGGAAACAATCGGCGAGCGTCGGCGTTTCGCCGAAACAAAAGGTGCCGACACGTGGGTCCCGTGACAAGGTAGCCTCGACGGATGCAAGACCGCTTTCGCACCAATGTCGGTACCACGCGCTCTTGTCCTCCTCGCTGACCTTGAGTTCCTTCACAAGATAGCGCAGCACACGCAAATTATTCAGTGGATGTATTTCGCATGCAATGCTTAACGCAAGACTGCGCACGAAGGCACGATCAATCGGACTTGGCGGCATTAGCGGAGATTGAGGATACGCTTCGTCGAGATACTCGATGATCGCCATGGATTGGCTTATCGCCGCTGTCGTTTCCGTCGCTTCGTCGATCAGTACGGGCACGAGGGCATCCGGATTAAGCTTGCGATAATCCGGAGAAAACTGCTGGCCGCCATCGTTGAGCAGATGCACGGGTACAACCTCGTAAGGCAGTCCTTTCAAGTGAAGAGCAATGCGCACTCTATACGATGCGGAACTGCGGAAATAGCTGTACAGCTTCATGTTTTGCTCCTCATGACGATTGCGCCGGTTAAACGATGCGGACGCGAAGTTCGCCCAAACCCGCAATACTGCCTTCCAGCAGATCACCTTTCTTCACCGCCGCAACACCTTCCGGCGTGCCGGTGAAAATCAGGTCGCCCGGTTGCAGCACATAGTATTTGGATAAATGTTCGATGGTTTCAGCAACACTCCAGATCAGCTTCTGGACATCGCTTTGCTGGCGCGGCGTGCCGTTCACGTCCAGTCTTATTGCGCCTTGCACAATTTCACCGGTCTCGGCAACCGGGTGCAGCGGACCGATCGGTGCCGAGAAATCGAAGCCTTTGCCGGTGCTCCATGGACGTCCCAGTTTTTTCGCTTCACCCTGCAGATCCCGGCGTGTCATATCGAGGCCTACCGCATAGCCCCAAACATGCTGAAATGCATCTGCCGCAGCAATGTTGACGCCGCCTTTACCGATTGCAACCACCAGTTCGATTTCGTGGTGCAGGTCGTTGGTCATCGGCGGGTATGGCATGTCACCGGTCTTTCCCTGTGCAACCGGCAGGACTGCGTCGGCCGGCTTCATGAAAAAGAACGGCGCCTCGCGGCCGGTCCCGCCCATTTCCTTTGCATGCTCGACATAGTTACGCCCGACACAATAGATTCGGTGTACCGGAAACAAGGCATCACTGCCGGCAACGGGCACAGCGGCGGGGGATTGGGGTGGGAAAGTGTATTGCATAAGGCCTCCTGAAATTTGTTAAATTATGCCACCTGAGGAATATCCCGGTTGCGACAGCGAATGAGGCACTTTTCCATGCGGCGACGGTCTTAAACTTCTGGTGCGCAAGATGAACGATTTGCGCATAGTGCCGCTGTTTTCCATCGGACATTTACTTCCGGAGATGCCATGTTTTTACGTCTTAGCCGCCTTTTCCGAGCCGCCGGCCGCGATGCGGTTGTGCTTTGGTTTGCATGCCGCAATCCGCTCACACCCGGATCGGTCAAATTGTCCGCTTTGCTTCTTGCCCTCTACGTCATCAGCCCGGTCGACCTGCTGTCGGATCTTCTGCCGGTCCTTGGCTGGATGGATGATGTGACCCTGCTGGCAATCGGCATTCCGGCAATCCTGAAACTTATGCCCCAACCTGCTTTGCGCGATGCGCATTCGGATGCGGATCGGCTGATGTCGCGTTGGGCTCTCTGGCGCCGTTGATCATCGATAAGCATCAATAAAAAGACCGCCTTGCACGATAGCTCCTGCAAGGCGGTCCAGTTCACTTCACGGCAGATCGCTGCGCGATGCCGCTGATCAGCGTGATGCGCGCATCATCCTTCTCCGAGATACGCTTCTCTTACCTTCGGATCATCAAGCATTTCACCTGCGTTGCCGCTCATCGTGATCAGGCCCGAATCCATCACATAGCCGCGATGCGCCGCCTGTAGAGCGAGTTTCGCATTCTGCTCGACAAGCAGGATCGTGACGCCTTGTGCGGATACATTGCGTACCACCTCGAAGATCTTTTCCACCATGATCGGTGAGAGGCCCATCGACGGCTCATCCAGCAGCAGCAATTTCGGATGGCTCATCAGCGCCCGTGCCATTGCCAGCATCTGCTGTTCGCCACCGGAGAGAGTTCCGGCAAGCTGCGATGCCCGCTCTTTCAAGCGCGGGAAAACGCCAAACCATTTGTCGACATCCGCCTGGATGCCAGCCTTATCGTTGCGGGTAAAGGCGCCCATGAGCAGGTTTTCGTGAATGCTCATGCGGGTGAATACACCACGGCCTTCCGGCACCATCGCGAGATTGTTTTTTACGAGTTCGAAGGACTTCGCCCCGGTGATCGACTTGCCGGTGTAGTGAATCTGCCCCTCCACCCGCGCGCCCGGCAGCGTGCCGGTGATCGCCTTGAGGGTGGTGGTCTTGCCTGCACCGTTGGCGCCGATGAGCGTGACCAGCTCGCCGTCGTTGACCTCGATATCGATGCCCTTGACTGCCTGGATGCCGCCGTACGCAACCTTCAGATTGCTGATTTTCAGAATGTTCTGGCTCATCAATGAGACCCTCCCAAATAAGCCTCGATCACGGCCGGATTCTTTTGCACTTCAGAAGGGATGCCTTCGGCAATCGGTTTGCCGTAGTCCAGCACCGTCAGCCGGTCGCACAATCCCATCACCAGCTTGACGTCATGTTCGATCAGCAGAATGGTCTTGCCTTCCGCCTTGATCTTGACGAGCAATTCGCGCAAGGCCAGCTTTTCGGTCGCATTCATGCCAGCAGCCGGTTCGTCGAGGGCAAGCAGTTGCGGATCGGTAGCCAACGCACGTGCAATTTCCAGGCGGCGCTGGTCACCGTAGGAAAGAAATTTCGAGGTGCGGTTGGCGAATTGGGCAATGCCGACAAAGTCCAGCAATTCCATCGCCCGCTGGCGAATCGCCGCTTCTTCAAGGCGGGCTGCCTTATGGTGCAGGACCGCGCCGAGCACGCCCTGGTGGGTACGCACGTGGCGTCCGACCATCACGTTTTCCAGCGCCGACATCTCGCCGAACAGGCGGATATTCTGAAACGTACGGGCGATGCCGGCCTTCGCCACTTCATGCGGCGCCGATGGTGAATAGGGCTTACCAGCTAGTTCGAAGGTGCCGGTGTCGGCCTGGTAAAGACCGGTGATTACATTGAAGAACGTTGTCTTTCCGGCGCCGTTCGGGCCGATCAGGCCGTAGATCTGGCCGCGCAGGATCTTGACGTTCACGTTCGACAGCGCCTGCAGTCCGCCGAAACGTTTGTTGACACCGGCGATGTTGAGAATGATTTGTTCGCTCATGATCTTCCTTATGCAGCCAGCGCAGCAGGTTCTTTTTCGTCGAGACGCTTGGCAGCATTTGCGTCGGGGCGATCCTCATGGCGCGGTGACGGCCATAAGCCGGCAGGACGATAGAGCATGATGACAACCATCGCCAGGCCGTACAGCAGCTGACGCAGCACTTCGGCATCGATCAGCACCGTGCCAAACAACTGGCGCTGGACCGGTTCCACCACGTGCCGCAGGACTTCCGGCAACGCGGCAAGTATGGCGCCGCCCAAAATCACGCCCGGGATATGGCCGATGCCGCCCAGCACCACCATTGCCAGCACCGCGATCGATTCCGTCAGCGAGAAGGATTCCGGCGAAACGAAGCCCTGGAACGACGCGAACATCGCGCCGGCCACGCCGCCGAATGATGCGCCCATCGCAAATGCCAGCAGCTTGACGTTACGCGTATTGATACCCATTGCCTTGGCAGCAATCTCGTCTTCCCGGATCGCCACCCAGGCGCGGCCCAGGCGGGAGTGCTGGAGGCGCACGGAGATAATCACGGTAATGATGCACAGGATCAGGAACAGGAAGTAATAGGCGTTGACAGAGGGAATGGCGATGTCGCCGATGAAGACCGTGGCCCTCGATCCCGACTCGCCTGCAAGCGACACGCCGAACACGCGGATCGGATCGATCATGTTGATGCCTTGCGGGCCGTTGGTGATGTTGACCGGGCCGTTCAGGTTATTCATGAAAATGCGGATGATTTCGCCGAAACCGAGCGTTACGATCGCCAGGTAATCGCCGCGCAGCTTGAGTGTCGGCGCGCCGAGCAAGGCGCCGAAAAACGCCGCCAGTGCGGCACCCAGCGGTACGATTAACCACACCGACAAGTGAATGCCGTTTTGCTGGATCTCCGGACCAAGCAGCCACACCATGGCGTTGCCGACAGCGGGATATTGGTTGATGAAGGATTCCAGCACGACGGCGAACTGCGGTGACGCCAGCAGGCCAGTCATGTAGGCACCCACCGCGTAAAACGCGATATAGCCCAGATCGAGCAGACCGGCGAAACCGACCACGATATTCAGTCCGAGCGCGAGCATGATATAGAGCAGCGCCAGGTCAACAATACGTACCCAGGAATTGCCGAAATTCGATGCGACGAACGGAAATGCGACAAGTATCAGGCCGAGAATCAGGTAACTGGTGTAGGCCTTGCGCGGATTGTTTTTGATGTCAAACAATGTGGACATGGAGCTCTCCTTTAGGCGCGATCGGCAACGCGCTCACCCATGATGCCGGATGGACGCAGGGTCAGGACGATAATCAGCACGACGAAGGCGAAGATGTCCTGGTAATGACTTCCCAGGAAGCCGCCGGTGAGGTCGCCGATATAGCCGGCGCCCAGGCTCTCGATCAAGCCGAGCAGGATGCCCCCCAGCATCGCGCCGTAGATGTTTCCGATACCGCCCAGGACGGCTGCGGAAAACGCTTTCAGGCCGGGCACGAAACCCATCGCAAACTGGGCCGAAGAATAGTTCGCGCCCCACATCACGCCGGCAACCGCCGCCAGCGCGGCGCCAATGGCAAATGTCATCACGATGACCCGGTTCGAATCCACACCCATCAATCCGGCCACGCGCGGATTCTCCGCCGTGGCGCGCATCGCGCGGCCGATCTTGGTGCGCTCGACCAGGAGCGCCAAGCCGATCATCGAGATGGTGGCAAGTACCAGCAGCATGACCTGTGTCTGGGAAATCAGAGCGCCGAACACATTGAATGACTCAGTTGGCATCACTTGCGGGAAGGGAATCGGGCTGCGGCCCCAGATCATCATGGCAAACGTCTGCAGGAGGATCGATACACCGATCGCGGTGATCAGCGGCGCGAGGCGGGGCGCATTGCGCAAACGCCGGTAGGCAACCCGTTCGATCACGATGTTGACGATGACGCACACCGGGATCGCACCCAGGATCGCAATCAGGAGCTTGACGATGCCCGGGAGGTCCGGTGCCGCAGTCTGCAGGAACTGCAAAATCGTCACGGCTGCCATCGCGCCGATCATCAACACATCGCCATGGGCGAAGTTGATCAGGTTGAGAACGCCGTACACCATCGTGTATCCAAGCGCGACCAGTGCGTACATACTGCCGAGCACCAGGCCGTTGATGATTTGTTGGATAAATGTATCCATGGGTTGCCTACTCTCTTGAAGGATCTTTCAAATCGTTCAGCGGCTTGACTGCGGGGAGCATGTGCAACTGCAGCAAACCGTCTCTGATAACAAAAACGGCACCCGGGATAGCCTTGGGTGCCGCTTGGACGTGCAATGCTGTTCAGTGGATAAGACCGGCCGCGATTCTGCGGTGGACCATGATGGCGGGACAATTGCGCATAGTAGTAAGTCTCCTGTTTTTGATAAAAACTTTTTCGTGATGCCGGGCGCCTTTTGAGCGTCCACCAGAACCGGGCGGGATTATACCGAACCTTGCGATTTATGGAACTCTTTGTAGTCGAGTCTCACGTCTAATTTCATTACCGTATGAAAAACCAGTTTGCGCCGGGACGTGATCATGGGTTGACCGCAATTTATCCGTCCGGCTTGCGCTCCAGGAATATCCCCTGTTGCTGCAAATCACATTAAAGCAATAGATGTGCCACGCGGAAATGCTTCAATTCGTGCAATATGAGTTTGCAAATTCCCGATCTGGAGGGACACCGAATTCTAAGAAGTTTCCATAGGCTGTTGTACTCAAAGAAACAGCCTTATATTGAAAAAAACGACAAACCGGCATCTATAATATTTATAAATGCAAATTTTCCCTAAATTTTTAGTGGTTTTTTATATTTCCGCTCTGAGTGCGTCATCATGTTGTCACATACAGAATGTGACAATGTATTTTTAATAGGTTTGATCTGACGCAGGCATTGTCACAGGCAGCTAATCTGCACGCTGGACCGCCAGGCCTTTCGGCATCGGAAACGTAACGCTCTCCTCGACTCCAGCCAATGTCCGAACGCTTCTTGCACCATATTGCTTCAGGCGGTCAATGACCGCCTGCACCAGTATTTCCGGTGCCGAGGCCCCCGCCGTTACGCCAATGCGGGTTTTTCCCTCCAGCCAGGCAGGATTGATCTGCTCCGCGTTGTCCACCATGTGCGCCGCAACGCCTTTTTTCTCGGCGACTTCGCGCAACCGGTTGGAATTGGAACTGTTCGGACTGCCGACCACGATGACAAGCTCCACTTGGGGGGCCATGAACTTGACCGCCTCCTGACGGTTGGTGGTTGCGTAGCAGATATCGCCTTTTTTCGGCTCCACGATGCTCGGAAATTTGCGTTTGAGTGCAGTGATGATTTCAGCGGTGTCGTCTACCGACAGCGTGGTTTGCGATACGTAGGCAAGCCGGCCAGGGTCCTTGACCTGGAGAGTTTCCACATCCTCGCAGGTTTCTACCAGGTACATGCCCTCTTCCGCCTGCCCCATTGTGCCCTCCACTTCCGGATGGCCGTCGTGACCGATCATGATGATCTCGCGCCCTTCACGACGCATCTTTGCCACTTCGACATGCACCTTGGTGACCAGAGGGCAAGTAGCGTCAAACACCCTGAGCCCTCTCTGCTCGGCTTCCGTCTGGACCGCCTTTGACACCCCGTGCGCGGAGAAAATAACCGTATTCCCGGCGGGTACGTCCTGAAGTTCTTCGATAAAAATGGCGCCCTTGCTCCGCAGGTCCGCGACTACGTAGGCGTTATGAACGATTTCGTGGCGAACGTAGATGGGCGCGCCAAATTCAGCCAGCGCCCGCTCGACGATTTCGATCGCCCGGTCCACACCTGCGCAAAATCCGCGCGGCTGCGCCAGCAATACTTCCTTATCCATAATTAGTCCTTGATTCAGCTTGTGATCTCTCGGCTTTTACAAAATGCCGATGATATTGACTTCGAACTTCAGGTTCTGGCCCGCCAATGGATGGTTGAAGTCAAACACAGCACCATTGGCATCAATATCTCTCAGGACGCCGGCAAATCGCCCGCCTCCCGGCGCGGCAAACTCGACAAGATCGCCGACCGCGTATTCCTCACCCAGCTGGGAATTTTCCTTCAGCGTGGCACGCGACACGCGCTGTATGAGATCGGGATTGCGCGGTCCAAATGCCTGTTCGGGCGACAGGTCGAATGTCCGGTGCGAGCCTTCCGGCAGTCCCAGCAGGCAAGCTTCGAGAAACGGCGCCAATTGCCCGGTACCGAGTTGCAGGGTGGCCGGGTTGTCCTTGAATGTCGTGACGATGTCAGTGCCATCGGCGGATGCAAGGCGGTAATGCAGTGTGAGGTACGCCGCTTCGGTGACAACGGGAGTATCAGTCTGGGACATGGGAAATGAGATAGCGTGGCAACACGCTATTGTAAGTCACGTTAAGTTGAGGAGATGACGAGTGTATGAGGGTGTTTATGGGAATCGCAAGCCCTTGGAGATAGGCAGCCCGAAAGTTGCAATTGCAACAACGTCTGTAGGTATAATAAAAATGTCATTCCGACATCTTATTTCATTCTGAAAGCAAGGCTTTATGGCAATCACCGACTGGCCAGCAGATCAACGGCCACGCGAACGGCTGATCAAGCATGGCGCCCAATCTTTGTCCGATGCCGAACTGCTCGCAGTCTTCCTGCGCATCGGTATCAAAGGCAAAAGTGCCGTAGATCTTGCACGCGACATGGTGAGCCATTTCGGTTCACTCAACAGCTTATTTACAGCGACCCTCAGTGACTTTTCCGCCATTCATGGATTGGGCTCTGCGAAGTACGCACAGTTACAGGCAGTGCTTGAACTGGCCCGGCGAGCTCTGGATGAAGAACTACGGTCGGGTATCGAACTGAGCTCTCCGCAGGCGGTAAAGCACTACCTTCAACTCCTTCTTGGAAACAAGCAATACGAATCTTTTGTCGTGCTGTATCTGGATGTGAAGAACCGGCTGATATGCACCGACGAACTTTTCCGTGGCACGCTGTCGCATGCCAGCGTCTATCCAAGGGAAGTCGTGAAATCGGCACTAGCCCGTAACGCTGCGAGTGTCATCATCTCGCATAATCACCCGTCAGGCGCCCCTGAACCCAGCGCGGCAGACCGTGCGCTTACCGATGCCCTCAAACAGGCTTTGGCCCTTGTGGATATCCGCATCCTCGATCATTTCGTCGTGGCTGGAAAACAGGTCTATTCATTTGCGGAACACGGCCATATGCATCTGTGAAACCGGACCGTGCAATTGTTAAATTAAACGAAAAATCCAAGACACAATTTATTTTCGCAAGTCATTGAAAATTCACATTTTTTTCTATATACTCGTCGCTTTTCCGCATTTGGAAATTTTTAAGGAGTTAATCATGGCACGTGTTTGCCAAGTCACCGGGAAGGGGCCGATGGTCGGCAACAACGTTTCCCATGCAAACAACAAGACAAAGCGTCGCTTTTTGCCGAACCTGCAAAACCGCCGCATCTTTGTTGAATCCGAAAACCGCTGGGTGTCTTTGCGTATCTCCAATGCAGGCCTGCGCGTCATCGACAAAATCGGCATCGACGCCGTCCTGAGCGACATGCGCGCTCGTGGCGAAAAAGTCTAAGCTGAATTCATCAGGAAAATATCATGGCGAAATCTAACCGCGACAAAATCAAGCTGGAATCGACCGCAGGCACAGGTCACTTCTATACCACCACCAAGAACAAGCGCACCATGCCGGAAAAAATGGCGATCATGAAGTTTGATCCGAAGGCACGCAAGCATGTTGAATACAAGGAAACAAAGATCAAGTAATCTTGCTCTGCGTTCCCCTACAAAGGCCGTTCATCTGCATGAACGGCCTTTGTTTTTTGGACATTCGTCAAACGACGGGGAACTAAGGCAATTTCTCACACGATCCGTCTCCTGCTCCTGACAGTACGGGAGCGCGCTCATACACGCAAAACAAGGTTCGCCCATCGGAACCTGGATGTAAAAAGGCCACGATATATCGTGGCCTTTTTTATTTGCAGCTAAACCGCAAGACTCAAATCAATTGCCTTCGACAATTAGACATAACTGCGTCAGGCATAACTGCGGAGGCGGAACGAGAAGTCTTGCAATGCTTTGATTCCTGATGCTTCAGCCCGGTTGCACCAGTCTTGCAACTGCTGCAGTAACTGCTCACGGCTGGCATTGGAGCGTTCCCAGATTGCAGCTAGTTCCACTCGCATGTCGTGCATGGTCTTCAATGCCTTGCTATGCGCAAACAATTCCATTAACTGCTGTTTCTGTCCCGCTTCCAGCTTCGCCGGCTCACGCTGCAAAAGTTTTCTCGACGATTTCAGAAAGCTCGATTCAAACTTTGCTTTACCTGCCAGTTGTTCCACTTCGTCGTGCCATGCACGCTTCAGCGAGACTGCGTATTTGGCCATCACATCGTAACGGTTTGCAATTACCGACTGGAGAGTATCGAAGTCAGCGATTGTCTTTTCACGATTGAATTTCGGTTCAGGAGCAACTTTCTTCACTTTGGCCAAGCCTGCCATTTCGAGAATACGGATGTACATCCAGCCAATATCAAACTCGTACCACTTGGATGACAATTTGGCCGAAGTACCGAAAGTGTGGTGGTTGTTATGCAGTTCTTCACCACCAATCAAAATGCCGATCGGAAAAATGTTGGTGGCCGCATCCGAACATTCATAGTTGCGGTAGCCCCAATAATGGCCGATACCATTGATGATTCCCGCTGCTGTTACCGGAATCCACAACATCTGCACTGCCCATACCGACAAGCCGACCACGCCAAACAGCATGATGTCGATAATGAGCATCAATCCCACACCCTGCCAGCTATATTTTGAGTAGACATTGCGTTCAACCCAATCATCCGGCGTACCGTGACCGAATTTCTCAATGGTCTCGGCATTTTTGGATTCTGCACGGTACAGTTCTGCTCCTTCGAGCAACACTTTCTTGATGCCACGTGTTACCGGGCTGTGCGGATCGTCTTCGGTTTCACATTTCGCGTGGTGCTTGCGGTGGATCGCTGCCCATTCCTTGGTGACCATGCCGGTTGTCAACCAAAGCCAGAAACGAAAGAAGTGGCTGGGGATTGCATGCAGGTCGAGCGCGCGGTGCGCCTGGCAGCGATGCAGATAAATAGTGACAGCGGCAATGGTGATGTGTGTCACTACCAATGCATAGATCACGATTTGCCAACCGCTGGCGCTGACCAATCCATTGGCCAGAAACGATAATCCTGCGTCAAAAATTGTACTCAAATTCATTCATGCTCCATTATTCAGGTCAATCTTGTTGCAACTTTGATACTTTGATCCCGGCGATTCATTAAAATTCATGCAAATTGTACGCTTTATGACGCGTTGACGGAGTGCTTGACGGTTGGCTTGGGTTCCGGCTGTTCGCGGGTATCAACCAACCTTACTTCTCGTTGAGCATAGGGAACATTGATCTGATGTGTCTTGAGTATTTTCCAGATCAATCGATTCACCTCCGACACAACATTGGACCGTCCGTTTTCAGGATCTGAAATCCAGAAACCTACATCAAGTTCCAGCCCATCCGCACCGAATCGCATGAGAAATGCCCTAGGGGCCGGTTCGGACAGAATGCGGGGAATGGAAGCAACGCCTTTCTCGATTATCGGCAATAGCAGATCGAGGTCAGTGTCATACGCGACTGTCACTTGCGTGGACAACCGCAATGTACGATCGGTAAGCGAGTAATTCTGCACCGGGCCAGCAACAAACATTTCATTCGGAACCACGGTCTCAACACCATCCATGCTCCGAATGATCGTATACCGGGTATTGATATGCGTCACCTGTCCATAAAACTTGTCCACGCCGACAATGTCACCAATGGCGAGACTGCGTTCGAGCAGGATGACAAAGCCGGAAAAATAACTGCTGACGATTTTTTGCAAGCCCAGTCCAAGTCCAACACCGAGTGCGCCGCCAAAGACCGACAGCACCGTCAGATCGATGCCTACCAGCGATAGGCTGAGCAGTACGGCGACAAGGATCAACAGTGCGCGCCCCATGCGTGCCATGACCACTCTCAGCGAGGAATGAACAGAATCGACGCGCATAAGCCGTTCTTCCAGCATGGAGCCTGCCCATAGAGCGAGCATCAATGTGACCAGGACTGAAGCGGTGGCCTGAACGATGGTGAGGAGTGACACTTTATGCCGACCAATCGGCAAAACGGTCTTATCGAGATAGCTGATCACATCCGGCCACAGGCCGGCAATGTAGAGCGCCACGCACGCCCATACAATTGTCGCGATGACGGTTTCGGACAACAGCAGAAATGCACCCGCCTTGCCACCTTTGGCAAATGCACGCCGTAATACATAAAACACCAGCCTGATCAGTGCGAACGAAGCAATCAGCGGGATAGCCAGGCGCAGCAAACTGACACTCTGAAAATAAGAAAGTACCGCAGTCGCGCCCGAGACCAGAACCAGCGCGATCAGCGGCCACAGAACACGCGCAAAACTCTGGACCCCGAAACGAACGACGCGTGACTGGGAATCACTGGAAGAGACACGTTCTTTTAAAATGCGGGCCAGCCACCAACCCGCCGCAAGGCATGTGCCCAATGTAAGGATTTGCCAGAGCAAATTGGGGTCGCGCAAATCGCCCCAGACATCGGCCAGCATGTTGTATAGAAGATTCTGCTTCATTTTTTATACAGCACCGCCTCCCGGCGATGCCGTTCCCAGTTCAACGCGTAGCGTGAGGCAAGCGCAGGATTTCTGCGGGAGACAAGGATGTTTTCCGCGTTCCGATGCTGTGCCGTCCATGTAAAGTTATAGCTGCCCGTAACGACAGTGGCCTTGGACGTGAACGGATCGGTCACGATCACCTTGTTGTGCGCATTTTGGTATTTGGTTTCCATCCACACCAGAATGCCGGCCTTGCCCATCTCGTGAAGCATGTCCGTCGCCGACGGCGTCCTCTCAACCTGCTCTGCATCGAGCAGCACCTGGACATCAATGCCCCGACGACGGGCAGCGACAAGCGTAGTAGTGATTTTCTTGCTGGTCAACAGATAAGCATGAACCAGCACTTGAGACTGTGCGCCGCGGATGACTTCGGTAATCAATCCTTCGACGTCATCCCAAGGCGCAAAGGCGACCTGTTGCTCACCTTGAGCGGTAATGACCGGAATCGACGCATCCGCCGAGGCATTCGCCGTTCCAAGTACAAACCAGAAAAATGGCAGCGCCCCTGCGCCACGCCAGATCATTTGCTGCGTTCGAATACCGCCGCGAAGAAACCGTCGGTTTGGTGTTCACGCGGATTGAGTTTCAGATACTCCCCCATATCCAGCGCAATCTTTTGTTCCGCCAGCACATCGCTCATCGGTACCAGAGTGAAGCCTTCATTCGCTTGCATAAACCCCGCAACGATCGCCTCATTTTCTTCGTCGAGCAGACTGCACGTCGCATAAACGAGTCGCCCTCCCGGCTTGACCAGGCGAGCGGCGCTGGCAAGGATGGCATTCTGCTTGGCAGTCAGTTCTACCAGCGCATCCGGCGTCTGGCGCCATTTCATGTCAGGGTTGCGCCTCAGCGTTCCGAGGCCGCTGCAAGGCGCATCCACCAAGACCCGATCGATTTTTCCGGAAAGCCGCTTGATCTTGGCGTCGTTTTCATGCGCAATCACGACCGGGTGAACATTGGACAGTCCGCTGCGTGCCAGGCGCGGCTTCAGTTTGTTCAGGCGTTTCTCGGATACGTCAAATGCATAAAGACGGCCGGTATTGCGCATTGCCGCGCCCAGCGCCAAGGTTTTTCCGCCTGCGCCGGCGCAGAAATCCACCACCATTTCGCCTCGTTTGGCAGCGACAATCTGTGCCAGCAGCTGACTTCCTTCATCCTGTACCTCGATCGCCCCACTCTGGAAAAGCGGAAGGTTTTGCAGGGCGGGTTTCTTATGTATGCGGATCCCCAACGGCGCATAAGGTGTCGGCTCGCATTGAATCGGTGCCGTCGCCAGTTCGGCAATGACCTCATCACGCTTGGCCTTCAATGCATTCACGCGCAAATCGAGCGGCGCGGGCTGGTTCAATGCCTCCGCCAACTTCAGGGTGGCATCCTCCCCGTCGCGGTCCCTCAGCTTTTCGTATAACCATTGGGGCAAATTGGCCCGCAAGGCAGGCGGTAGCAAGCTGCGATCGATACGCGCGATACGGTTCAACCATTCTGCTTCTTCCGGCGACAGGCCACCGAGAGAATCTGCACCAACCGAGTCGGCCAACCCTAGCAGGGTCAGGCGCCGCATTGCAGCGCCGGGGCCGGACTCTGCAAAACTTGTGTAGACCAATCTGTTGCGCAGCACCGCATACACGGCTTCCGCGACAGCGTTGCGTTCACGCGAGCCCAACTTCGGATGATCACGAAAATAACGTGACAGCGTGACGTCGGCCGGGCCGGTGAACCGGATGATTTCTCGCAGTACCTCTTCGGCATGAGTAACGACTACAGGTGACAATCTCATTGGCATCCTTCGTGAATTAGGTGCTGCTCGATGTTATCCCGCGCATGGACCAAACCATCCTTAAGCAGTAGTTGCTCTTCGACGAACCAGCGCACCGCGCGTGGATAGATCAGGTGTTCTTGCGTGAGCACCCGTTCGGAAAGCGATTGTTCCGTATCTCCCCGCAATACCGGCACGACGGCTTGTGCAACGATGGGGCCGTGATCAAGATCTGCAGTAACGAAGTGCACAGTGGCACCATGGACCTTTACGCCTGCTTCAAGCGCTTGACGATGCGTATGCAATCCGGGAAAACTTGGCAACAGCGATGGGTGAATATTCAGTATGCGACCAGCGTAATGTTCGACGAACGCTGGGGTAAGGATGCGCATGAAGCCTGCCAGCACGACCAGATCCGGCGCGTGACGGTCGATTTCGGCTGCCAGCGCCGCATCAAACTCGTCGCGAGACGCGTATGCGGCATTCAATACCGTTGAAGCGGGAATGCTATGCGTACGGGCGAAATCCAGCCCCTGCGCATTACTCCGGTTACTGATGACTGCTGCGATCCGGGCCGGCCAGCTTTCGGCTTGCATGGCGCGGAAAATTGCTTCCATATTGCTGCCGCGACCGGAAATAAGTATCACGATGTTTTTCATGGCGCGAATTGTACCGTACCGCCATATGAAAAAAGCCGACCTCAGGGTCGGCTTTCCGCGGAAAACGACTCGCTTGCGTGTTATTGAAAAGAATAGAAAACCCGGAACGCAACCTTTTTATCTGCCCAAAACTCCGCTGCGTCACGAAACACGTCAAGCAGGGTTTCACGTGCTTCCTTGTCGAACTTTGCGGTATTTGGCAATTGCTCCAGCACAACCAGAAATCCTGGCTGCGGGCCGGATTTGTGTGCGAGGTTGGTCAGGCAGTCACGAAGCAGGTCGAAATTCTTGCCAAAATGTTTCGGAAAGTGAAAGGCCTCGGCAATACAGGCAAGAACCTGCTGCTTGGTGACGGCATTGGCGCAATATGCATAGAGAAAATGCTGCCCGAGACGGGCCGCCTCTTCCTGTAAGTCAGTCACGCGGAAAGCACGGATGGACTGCACCACGTTCGGCGGTACAGTTTTGAACAGGTCCATGTCATCCTCAGCGGGTACAAATAACTTCGCAGGTTCTCTTTGCAATGACTCGATTCGCATTTGATTACTCTTTAATGCGCTTGGAAGGCGCAAAGTGGTCATCGGTGTAGTATTGGAGTCCGGACGATTCCGGTTCTCCGCCGAAAGCGGTCCATCGGTTGCTGCTGCTGCAGCGCTCAAAGATGTTGTCCGTGGATTCGTGATAATACCCGTGCTTTCATTTAGGCAAAAGCCTTACCTATTTGCAAAAGTCGATATTTTCGTTGATGGACTCAAACGACAACAGGTTGATGGCGACCTGGTGATGAAATCACTGGTCGAGGTCACCACTTGTCAAAGAAACATTTCCAATAGCAACAGATCGAAGCCAGCAGGTGATCAGATCTTGATTCTTGAATTCAGGAAAAATCCATCTTTTCAAAGGCTTAACACACATTGTGTCGCTTTTTACGGGCGCTTGCAAATTTTATAAACAATTTTGCGTTAAAACGTAGGGTAACGTTTTGCATGGACTGAAGCAACCCGTATTGCGATGTTGATAACAATATTTGTATTTTTCCGGTGCACTTCTCGCCAAAACAGGCAGGAAACATTTTGTTGCAATATTTACGGCAGTTGGAAAATTTGGAGGTGGCCTAAATTGCTTGTTCTAACGTTAAATGGAGCAGGTAAGCAAAGGAGAACTACCTTGAAACACTTTACGATTTCCCCCCTATTAAAGATATGTGCAGGCGCTGCAATGATGATTGCGGCGCCATTTGCACTTGCCGGCAGTCCACAAGTCAGCTGGTCGGTCAGTGTCGGCTCGGGGTATCCAGCCGCCACTGTTTATAGCCCACCCCCTGTCGTGTACGTACAACCTGAACCGGTTTATGTCCAACCGCGCCCTGTGTACGTAAGGCCCAGGCCTGTGTACGTGACTCCGCAACCGGTCTATGTCACACCTGCTCCGGTCGTCCAGCATTATTCGCCTTACTACGGTCACGGCCATGGGTACGGCCACGGCCGAAAGCATAAACACCGGGACCATCACTGGAAACACGATCGCCATCATTACGGTTACTGAACCAATTCGGATTGCATTGCCGGTCCATGTCCGGCGGGTGCAATCCAGTCAGTTCATCAGGGTATGCTTCTGCATTCAACGGCTGTCCGGTTCACGGATGGCCGTTTTTACTTGGCGATGACGGCTTCTTCGAGCGGTTGAACCGTAGTATTGACGCTTCCGAAGAATGCCAGCACATCATCACGGCGGCCAAGCGCATCTCGACGTCCGAGGCGGATCAGGTCGCGCGTATAACTCGCCTCAAAGAGCAGATAGGATGCCAGTGCAGCGCCACGTACCTCTGTAGCGCCAATCCCCCCCAGCAACATTCTGATAGGACGCGGCAGACTGCCGATATGTCGGCTGGCCATCTCATCCAGTCGCTCCGACGGTGCGATGATCAGCATCTCGACCGGTCTTAACGGCGTCCTGGCGCGTTGCTCCTCAGTCAACATGGAGAGCGTCGCGTTCACCCTGGTCATGCGCTCGATGTCGACAGCAAGGCTATCGAGAAAAATGCTCGACAAGGCATGACCCGCGATTTGAGCAAGGCTGGGATATTGCACCGATCCGCCATTGCCTGCCTCCGGCTCCGACAAGCGCCCTGCGCCGATCACCAGCACCTTATCGGCACCAAGATGAATTGCCGGTGAAATCGGTGCCAGCTGACGCATGGAACCGTCGCCGAAGTATTCACGCCGGCCATTGCAGTAAATTGGCGTCGCTGGAAAAATCAATGGAATGGCTGCGGAAGCCAGGAGGTGCTCGACGCCAATCTGGCTGCGCAAGGCAATCCGTTGCGACCTAACCCATGGCGCAATATCGGCCTCGGTTTGATAGAACGTAATGTGCTGCCCGGCCGTGTAGGAGGACGCGGTTACCGCGAGCGCGTGCAAGTGACCGTCGATCAATGCGGCGTCCAGCCGCGGCAGATTCAACATCCTGTTCAGCAAGGTGACGAGCGGCGTATTGTCGAGCAGCGAATTGGGCGGATTTGCATGCCATTTGCGCATCAGCCATCCGAAGGAAAACAATGTCAGCCATTTCGCTCCGGACCGAAGAACACCAAGGGAATCGGCGCGGTACACCTGCTCCACCTTGAAATGCTCCCAGACGCCGAGCAGGAGCTGCAATCCTTCCTCGAAATTATCGGCATGACAGGCCAGCGCCGTAGCATTCAGCGCGCCAGCCGATGTGCCGCAAATGATGTCGTATGGATTACGGGTAGCTGGCCATCCGGCCTCACGCAGGATGGAGGACACCCCCTGCAATACACCGACCTGGTAGGCAGCCCGCGCGCCGCCGCCGGTCAGCACCAGGCCGGTCTTTTTCTTGCTGGTCATCGATGTGCGTTCCCGGTCCATAGGCGCGAGCGTTGTCGGTTGAATGCGCTAAAGATATCCGGCCGCGCTATGTCAAACAACGCAGCCTGTCTTCGCATAGTAAAGCGGCGCTTCGCGGAAGTTAAGCTTCATCGTCGCGTCGCGCCGTTTGAACAACACTTCCCCTGCCTGGAATGAGTGGCGTCAATCGCCTTTCACGATCCCCTCCCGACGAGGGTCTGCACCGCCGAACCACAGTTCTTCACCATGGATATTCATCCGCATGATTCCTTGCAGGCCGGACGTCTGCTCCATCACCCGCACGTTATGGCCCATCGATTTCAACTGCTCGACCAATGCATCGCTTGCCCTGCCCTGCTCTAATTCAGTCGGCCCGTTGCGGCTGCCGAAGTTGGGCAGGCTGATGGCCTGCTGTACATTTAACCCCCAATCCATCGTGCCAACGAGGACTTTGCCGACGTAATTGATGATTGCCGATCCACCCGGCGAACCGGTCGACAAAACAAGCTTGCGGGTGCCCTTGTCGAATACCAGCGTAGGCGCCATCGAACTGCGGGGCCGCTTGCCCGGCTGCACGCGATTAGCGATCGGCCCGTTTGCATCGGCGGCATCAAAAGAAAAGTCGGTCAATTGATTGTTCAGCAAGAAGCCTCGCACCATTTGACGCGATCCGAATGCATCTTCAATGGTTGTAGTCATGGACAGTGCGTTGCCTGCGGCGTCGACAATTGATATATGGGAGGTCGAAGGCATCTCCGGCGAATTATCCAGGCCCCAGGCGACGTTGACACCGGGAGGAACGCCGAACTTCGCTTGCCCCATGGACTTTCCGGTGATGAGAGCGGCGCGCTCAGTCAAATAACGTTTGTCGAGCAGGGGCTGGACACTATTGCCGGGCAGCGGAACGAAGTCGGTGTCGGCCACATAGCGGCCACGATCGGCATACGCCAGGCGGCCGACTTCGGAAAACAGATGGACTGCTTCCGCGGTTGGCACGCCGTCGCGAGGAGCCATTGCGCGGATGTCCTTGAGCTCCAGCATGCCGAGCATCTGCGCAAGCGCGATGCCGCCGGAGGATGGCGGCGGCATGCCGCACACTGTCCACGATTTGTAGTCGGTGCAGATCGGATTGCGTACCTTTACCTGGTAACCAGCCATATCCGCCGCCGTAAGACCGCCCGGATTGGTCGGATGGGCCTTCACTTTTGCTTCGATGTCCCGCGCGATCGGGCCGCGGTAGAAAGCGTCGGCACCTTGAGCGGCAATATCCTGAAGCACCTTTGCCAGTTCGGGATTTTTAAGGACATGACCAACGGACCATGGATTGCCGGTGCTGTCATAGAAATAAGCCAATGCAACCGGATCTTTTCGCAAATGCTGTTCGGTCTTCAGCAAGCCGGCCAAACGTGGGCTGACCGCAAATCCGTCTTCGGCAAGCTTGATTGCGGGCGCGAACAGGGAAGCCCAAGGCAGTTTGCCGTACTCCTTGTGCGCAAGTTCCAGCATGCGCAGTACGCCGGGCACGCCAACCGAACGTCCGCCGACCACACCATCGATGAACGGCATGGCCTTTCCGTCCGGCGTCTGGAACAGCTTCTCCGTGGCGCTGCCGGGAGCCGTCTCCCTGCCGTCGAAGGCTTTCACCGCCACACCATCAAAATGCATCAGGAACGCGCCGCCACCGATGCCGGACGACTGCGGCTCAACCAAAGTCAGCACCATCTGCGTCGCAATCGCCGCGTCGACCGCTGATCCACCGGCTTTGAGAATCTGATAACCGGCTTCCGTCGCAAGTGGATTTGCCGCCGCCACCATGTATTTCCTGGCGGTCCAACCAAATTTTTCGCTATAGCCAGTCGCGGCTTCCGGCGCATTCATGCCGGTTTGCGGAGCCGTTAGCGGCGTCTGGCTGGCTGCGCATGCCGTAAGCAGGATGGATGCGAAGGCGATGGAAATGATTTTTTTCATGAACTTTCCTGTAAAGCGCAGGCAAAGGATGTTGTCGCCTTCGATGTGAAACGAAGAAGGGTCCTGTCGCACCATATGCAACAAGACCCGGCCATTATTTCGGCTGCATGCGGATTGCACCATCGAGACGAATGGTTTCGCCATTCAGCATGACATTCTCGATGATGGTCCTGGCGAGGTATGCGTATTCGGACGGTCTGCCGAGCCGGGGCGGAAACGGCACCATTCGTCCAAGCGCATCCTGTACCTCTTGCGGCATGCCGAGCAGCATGGGAGTCTCAAAGATGCCGGGAGCGATGGTCATGACGCGAATGCCGCTACGGGAAAGATCGCGTGCCATCGGCAGTGTCAGGCCGACCACCGCCGCCTTGGAAGCGGCATAGGCAGCCTGGCCGATCTGGCCATCGTAGGCGGCAACCGATGCCGTGTTGATGATCACCCCACGCTCGCCCTGGTCGGTGGCGTCGGTTTTTCCCATTGCATCGGCTGCCAACCGGGACATGTTGAACGTACCGACCAGGTTAATGTTGACGGCGCGCTGGAAGACATCAAGGGGATGCGGGCCGTCTTTGCCAACCGTCTTGACCGCCGGCGCGACGCCTGCGCAATTGACCAGGCCGCGCAATGTTCCCATGCCAACCGCCGTGCTCACCACGGATGCCGCATCGGACTCGGACGTCACGTCGCATTTGACGAAGCGACCGTTCAACTCGATGGCCAGCTTTTCTCCGGCGTCGACCTGCACGTCCGCAAGCACCACCTTGCCGCCATTCTCGACGATCATTCGCGCCGTTGCGGCTCCCAAGCCAGAGGCGCCGCCGGTGATGATGAATACATTGTTTGCGATCTGCATCGTTTCCTCTTTTAAAAATGAATGGAATGACATCCACGATTAACGTTTACGTTAACGTCATCAACAGATTGTAGCGAAAACCGTCGCCAAAAAGAAAAGGCAGCCGGGGCTGCCTTTGCTCCCGCTTGAGGAAGATTAAGGTTTTGCAGGCGCCGGCGCGACAACCGGGGGTGTCGCCGCCGGCGCGGTGACTGCAGGTGGAGTGGCATGGAAACTGTTTCCACCCGCCTGCATGCCGACTGCGGGCAGCAGCGGCACCAGCAGCAAGGCGACGATGTTGATGATCTTGATCAGCGGGTTCACCGCGGGGCCGGCCGTATCCTTGTAGGGATCGCCGACGGTATCGCCGGTGACCGCCGCCTTGTGCGCCTCGGATCCCTTTCCGCCGTGATGTCCGTCCTCGATGTATTTCTTGGCGTTGTCCCAGGCGCCGCCGCCAGTCGTCATCGATATCGCGACAAACAGACCGGTGATGATCGTTCCCATCAGCAGGCCACCGAGCGCGGCCGGTCCCAGCAGCAAGCCGACCAGAATAGGGACAATCACGGGCAACAGCGACGGGATGATCATTTCCCTGATCGCCGATGCGGTCAGCATGTCGACCGCCTTGTCATATTCCGGCTTGGCCGTGCCTTCCATGATGCCCTTGATATCGCGGAACTGGCGGCGTACTTCGACCACTACCGCGCCGGCGGCGCGTCCGACCGCCTCCATCGCCATCGCGCCGAACAGGTAGGGAATCAGTCCGCCAATGAACAGGCCCACAATCACCATCGGGTTCGACAAGTCGAAGGACGTACTTTTATTGACCGAATCCAGCGCATGCGTGTAGTCGGCGAACAGAACCAGCGCCGCGAGACCAGCGGAACCGATCGCATATCCCTTGGTGACCGCCTTGGTGGTGTTGCCCACGGCATCAAGGGGATCGGTGATCGCCCGCACCGAAGCCGGCAGGTCAGACATCTCGGCAATACCACCGGCGTTATCGGTGATTGGTCCGTACGCGTCCAGCGCAACGATGATTCCCGCCATCGACAGCATGGAGGTGGCTGCGATCGCGATACCGTACAGACCGCCGAGCCAGTAAGCGATCAGAATAGCGGCACAGACAGCCAGAACCGGATAGGCAGTGGATTTCATCGATACACCGAGGCCCGCGATGATGTTGGTGCCATGGCCGGTCGTCGATGCTTCAGCGATGTGGCGCACCGGTTTGAAATCGGTGCCGGTGTAGTACTCGGTGATATAGACAATGATGCCGGTCAGCGCGATACCGACCACCGTCGAACCCATCATGCTCATGCGCATTGCCTGGTCTGGCCAGATCTGCCAGGTGACAAGGGCAAATCCGATCAGCGAGAGGCCGGCCGCCCACCACAATCCGGTGTACAGCGCCGACATGATTTTCTTGCCGGGCTTGGCTTTCACCATCGAACAGCCGACGATGGATGCGAGTATGGACACCGCGCCGAGCAGCAGCGGATACATCACCGCCTGGGTTTCCGAACCGGTGATCACCAAGGCGCCGAGCAGCATCGTGGCGATCAGGGTAACGACATAGGTTTCGAACAGGTCGGCGGCCATGCCGGCACAGTCGCCGACATTGTCGCCGACGTTGTCGGCAATGACTGCAGGGTTGCGCGGATCGTCTTCAGGAATGCCGGCCTCGACCTTGCCGACGAGATCGGCGCCAACGTCGGCGCCCTTGGTGAAGATGCCGCCGCCAAGACGGGCAAAGATGGAAATCAGCGATGCACCGAATGCGAGGCCGATCAGCGGTTTGAGGACGTCATGCGCGGTTGTCGCGGTACCGTTTCCCATCGACGTCAGCATCCAGTAAAACAACGTCACGCCGAGCAGACCAAGGCCAACCACCAGCATGCCGGTGATCGCCCCGCCCTTGAAGGCGATATTAAGCGCTTCGTTCATGCCTTTGGTGGCGGCCTGCGCGGTACGGACGTTGGCGCGTACCGACACATTCATGCCAATGAATCCGCAGGCACCGGACAGTACGGCGCCGATCAGGAATCCGAAAGCTGTGGAAAGGCCGAGTCCGGGGACGATGGCCATGACGATGAAAAGCACGACGCCGACAAGGGCAATGGTGCGGTATTGCCGGGCGAGATACGCGGATGCCCCCTGCTGGATGGCAGCAGCAATCTCCTGCATACGCGCATTACCGGGATCTTGCTTCAGAATCCAACTTCTGGACATCAATCCGTAGATAACGGCAATCACGCCGCAAGCCACGGTAAACCATAGTGCTGCTGCCATATCGACTCCTCCTTATTGTTCACTACAAAGTTAAAACAATGACGACATTCCGGAGGACGGCGGCGGCAAACGGCCGGTGCGGGCTGGCATTTGCTGTCGTCGTCCTGCGAGTGCTGCGTACTGCAAAACTTATCGTTACGTGTTTGTCCGTGACAGACGTAACGGGAACCAAATGATGAAATCAATACTTCATGCACTACAAACAAAAAGCGGACCCAAGGTCCGCTTTTTGTTTAACCTGCCAGCGCAGCAAATGCGTTGTCGCGAATCGTCTCTACCGGACCGACCCCCGAAATCTTGCGGTATTTTGGTGCGCCAGGCGTACCGGCCAAAGACCATTTGTTGTAATAATCCACCAGCACTTCGGTCTGCTCGTGGTAGACAGCGAGTCGCTTCTTGACGGTCTCTTCCTTGTCATCGTCGCGCTGTATGAGGTCTTCGCCGGTGACGTCGTCCTTGCCAGGTACTTTTGGTGGATTGAATTTCTCATGATAGGTCCGGCCCGACGGCTGGTGCACGCGGCGTCCGCTCATGCGCTCGATGATGGCAGCATCCGGAACGTCGATTTCCAGCACGTAGTCGATGGCCACGCCGGCTTCCTTCATCGCGTCGGCCTGCGGAATGGTGCGCGGGAAGCCGTCAAACAAGTACCCTTTCGCACAATCCGGCTGCTTCAGGCGGTCTTTCACCAAGCCGATGATGATGTCATCGGAAACCAGCCCGCCTGCATCCATCACTTTTTTGGCTTCCACGCCAAGCGGTGTGCCGGCCTTGACCGCGGCGCGCAGCATGTCGCCAGTCGAGATTTGCGGGATATTGAATTTTTCCTTGATGAAATTAGCTTGCGTGCCCTTGCCGGCACCAGGCGCTCCTAACAGGATGAGGCGCATGAGATTTCCTAAACGAGTTTTAAATTCTTTGCGATGGCTGACGACGACCGCCGTGCGGAATGGCGTTTTACCATATTAACTTTGCACGAAACTTACCACAGAATTTCATCAAACCGCCGATCGGTATTTGATTTTTACCCAGTCAACCGGCGAAACTGCGCCGTACCCTGATCAAATCCTCAGGTGTGTCCACGCCGCCCGCCGGAGCACCGGGTGTCAGGTGAACAGCGATCGGATAACCGTGCCATAACACCCGCAACTGTTCCAGCGCCTCGATTTGCTCGAGCGGGGCGGGATCCAGTGCCGGGTAGGTTTGCAGGAATGCGTTGCTGTAAGCGTACAAACCGATGTGGCGCAATGGCCGGTAGCCGGCTGGCACCGTCTCGCGGGACACGGCGAAGCCATCACGATGCCAGGGCACGGTGGCGCGCGAGAAGTACAGCGCCCTGCCGGCCTTATCGAGCACGACTTTCACGACGTTGGGATTGAACATGTCAGCGATATCGTCGATCGGGTGGGCTGCCGTCGCCATCGGTACGCCGCCGCCGATCAGGGCGGCGATCGCTGCGATCAGGCCTGGATCGATCAAGGGTTCGTCGCCCTGCACGTTAACCACCACATCCTCCGCGGCCAATCGCAGTTGGGCGGCGACTTCCGCGATGCGGTCGGTACCGGACGGATGATCGCTCCGCGTCATGTTGGCATCCACGCCATGCCGGGCGCAGGCCTGCAGGATATCCTCGTGGTCGGTCGCGACGATTACCCGCGAAGCACCGGATTTGGCCGCTTGCTCGGCCACCCGCACCACCATCGGCTTGCCGCCGATGTCTGCGAGCGGCTTGTTGGGCAACCGGGTGGATGCCAGCCGGGCTGGAATAATGACGATAAATGACATCTGGAAGCGATAACCCGATCAACCCGAGACGGGCGACGGGCCGGACGTGTCATTCAGGTCACGCGCCTCGTCGGCCCACATGATGGGAATATCGTCGCGAATAGGGTAAGCCAGCTTGTCTGCACGGCAAATCAGTTCTTTTGCGCCCTTGTCGTACTGAAGCGGCCCTTTGCAAAGCGGGCAAACCAGGATATCAAGCAGTCGGGCATCCACGACATTTCTCCACAATATGTTCGGCCAGCGCGGCGTCAATGCGCGCTGTGACGGGCACGACCCATAAGCGGGGGTCGTTCCTGAGTTCGTTATTTTGCTGACATTTTACTGCATCCTTCTCTGTGATCAGGATGACATCAGCGGTGATACCGGCAAATGGATTTCCGGCGAAATCATGATGGTCGGACAACGGGAGCTCAGTGAATGCCAGCCCGGCGGAACGCAACATCGCGAAAAAGCGCGCCGGATGGCCGATGCCGGCAGCCGCGACGATTTTCACCGGACTGCCCGCCAATGTGTTCAGGGCGGTTTTTTGCGCGCGGTCGGCAAGGCGCTCGGCATGGTTACCTTCCAGCCTCATCCGCACGGCGCCTGGCGACAGAGGGGCAGGCTCGGCAGCATTGACGACGGTAAAGTCCCTTGGCCGCGACGCCGGTTCACGCAGCGGCCCGGCTGGCAGCAGCCAGCCATTGCCGTCACCACGGGTGTCGCACAGCACGATTTCGACGGTGCGCGCCAGGCGGTAATGCTGCAGGCCGTCGTCGGCGATGATCAGATTGATCTCAGGGTGCGCGCGCAGCAACGCTTGTGCAGCCGATACCCGGTCGCGCCCTACCATGACCGGGCATTGCGCGCGCTGGGCGATCAGGAGCGGCTCATCGCCGACTTCGCTGGCCAGTGCGCTCGGCAGAACTGCACGCAGGGCCGATCCGCTGGCGCCGTACCCGCGCGACACGACGCCGGGATTGAAGCCTGCCTGGCGAAGCGACTCGACGAGCCATAGCGTGAACGGCGTTTTGCCGGTGCCGCCGATGAAAACATTGCCGACCACCACGACCGGCACCGGCAGACGGACGCTGCGCAACCAACCGCGGCGATACAGGCCGCGTCTTACCACCACGATCAAATGAAAGATGAGCGAAATCGGCCAGAGCAGGCACGCCCCCGGGCCGCGCCACATCCAGATGCGCATCAGTGCGGATTCGATTCGCGACCGTTGAGGTGGGGCGGACATGTAGGCGCTGGCGCGGTGCGAACCGGAAGGCGTGGCCGGCAGCCGGCTTACCGCTTGCCGCTGGTCTGGGCGGCGAAGGTGACTTTGTCGAATCCGGCCAGGCGTGCCGCCTCCAGCACATTGATGACCGACTGGTGGGCTGCCGTTGCGTCTGCGTTAATGATGACAACCGCATCCTTTACGGCGGTTCCCTTGCCGTTTCCGGTATTTCTCAGCTCTTCCGCCAGCCCCATGGCATCGCGGACCGCCGTCCTGGCATTGTTGATCGCATACCGTCCCTGGGAATCAACGGCGACGTTGATTTCCATCGGTTGCTGGAGCGCTTTTTCGGCATCCGCGGTGGGAAGCGTGATTTGCAGCGCGGTGAACTTGCTGTAGGTGGTGGTGACCATCAGGAAGATGAGGATCACCAGTAGCACATCGATAAAGGGAATCAGGTTGATGTCGGGGTCCTCGCGGCCCCGGCCTTTGCGGAAATCCATGTCGGCGTTCTTTCAGCGGGCTTTGTCGGGTGTTATTTGCGGTTGCCGTGCACGATGTCGACAAACTTCACCGCCTGTTGTTCCATGTCGACAATGAAGCCGTCGACCAGCGCGCGGAAATGCCGATAAAACACGAGTGCGGGCATGGCGATGGCAAGGCCGAAACCGGTGTTGTACAGGGCGATCGAGATGCCATGGGCGAGCTGGGCGGGATTGGTGCCGACCGCTTCCTGGGCACCGAAGATCTCGATCATGCCGACTACCGTGCCGAACAATCCCATCAGAGGGGCCAGCGTGGCGATGGTACCCAGCGTGGTCAGGAAACGCTCGAGTTCGTGCGCCGTGCCGCGCCCGGCCTCCTCGATCGATTCCTTCATTGCGTCGCGCGGGGCGTCGACGTTGCGCAGCCCGGCCGCAAGTACTTTCCCCAACGGTGAATTTTGTTCAAGATTCTTGACGACTTCCGGCCCGATCTTGCCATTATGGTAAACACGGACCACTTCATCGAGTAGATTCGGCGGCAGGATGCGACGGCGGCGCAGGTACAATATCCGTTCGATAACCAGTGCGAGTCCGATCACGGAAGCAATCAGCAGTGGCCAGATGGGCCAGCCGGCAGCTTGAATTATGGCGAGCAAAACAGGTTCCTTGATTCATTTCAGTCGGATGCAGAATGTAACGTGTAGACGCAGCGTGAGCAAGCCTCCTGGCACGGAAATCCAACGAAAAATTTTTTGCACAACGACTGTGGACAAGTATGTGAACAAGTTGTGTTATCAGCTTCTACAGCTTGACAAATCCACTATGGAATTTATGCAAGGCCCATGGTCGGCGAGCAATTACATCCTTTAAATCAAACAGTTACTGCGAGATCGTTTGAGCTCAATTATTTATGACAGCAAGATGACGTGTTCATGCGCCTGTGGACAGGTTTTGCCTTGGAAGACCGCATGAAACCTGGCGATGCGCTTGAAACCAATGGTGCGGCGCCGCCCGTGCTAACGGTATCGGAACTCAACCAGGCGGTGGCGCGGATGCTGGAACGCAGTTTTCCGCTTGCCTGGGTGTCCGGCGAAATCTCGAATTTCACTCGTGCGGCGTCGGGACACTGGTACTTCACGCTCAAGGACAATGGCGCGCAGGTGCGCTCGGTGATGTTTCGCGGACGCGCACAGTACGCCGGCTTCACGCCGCGCGAGGGCGACAAGGTTGAAGTACGTGCGCTCGTCACGCTGTATGCGCCGCGCGGCGACTACCAGCTCAATGTCGAGGCCATTCGGCGGGCGGGTGTCGGCAACCTGTACGAAGCGTTTCTGCGTCTGAAAGAACAACTGAATGCCGAAGGATTGTTCGATCCGCAACGCAAGCGGCCGTTGCCGGTGTTTGCCCGTTCGATCGGCATCGTCACCAGCCCCCAGGCTGCAGCGTTGCGCGACATCCTGGCGACCCTGCGGCGGCGTGCTCCGCATGTCCAGGTAATCCTCTATCCCACTCCGGTGCAGGGCGAAGGCGCGGCCCTGAAGATCGCGCAGGCAATCGCCACTGCATCGGCACGGGAGGAATGCGATGTACTGCTGGTTTGCCGGGGCGGCGGCAGCATCGAGGATCTGTGGTCGTTCAACGAGGAAGTCGTGGCGCGCACCATTGCCGACTGTGCGATGCCGGTCATCTGCGGCGTCGGTCACGAGACGGACATCACGATCGCCGACTTCGCCGCCGACTTGCGTGCACCCACGCCCACCGCCGCCGCCGAACTGGCAGCAACGCCCCGCGCCGACTGGCTCGCCACGCTCGATGTGTACACCACCGATCTGGCCAGGATCATGAAGCGCCGCATGATGGATGCGGCCCAGACACTCGACTGGCTGTCGCGGCGGCTGGTCAGTCCGTCGGCGCATATCGCCCATGAACGGATGCGCATCGCAGGATTGCAGCACCGGCTCGCGCATGCCACGCGCATGCCGCTGCAGCAGGCAAGGTTTTCCATCGCCAATTTGCGCACCCGGCTGGCCGCCAGATTGCCGGATACGACGGCGCAACGCGCCCGCCTGAACAACATTGCCCGCCGCCTCGACGTCAGCATGGCCACCACAAACGCGCAACGTCGGCAGGCACTCGATGCCTTGTCGGTGCAGCTTGAACTCCTTAATCCGCAACGCACATTGGAGCGCGGCTACGCGATGGTGGTCGATGCCAAGGGCCGGGTCATTCGTTCGCCCAATGCCCTGCGCCCGCGCGAGATCGTTACCGTCCGCCTGGCGGACGGCAGCGCGGAGGTCGGTATTGCAACCGTGCAATCGCTGCTGGAGTGATTTTTGATCCCGGTACAGCGCCGTATCGATGCAACCGAACCGCATCCGACTTACAATTGTGGTCTTTCAAAAAATACATCCCCCAACAATCGAAAAGGAATGCCATGGAACATACCCTGCCTCCCCTGCCCTACCCGATGGAAGCCCTGCAACCACATATTTCCAAGGAAACGCTTGAGTTCCATTACGGCAAGCATCATCAGGCTTATGTGACCAACCTGAACAACCTGATCAAGGGCACCGATTTCGAGAACGCATCGCTTGAAGACATCATCAAGAAATCATCCGGCGGTGTATTCAACAATTCCGCCCAGGTGTGGAACCACACCTTCTTCTGGAACTGCATGAAGCCCAATGGCGGCGGCGCACCGACCGGCCCGGTGGCCGATGCGATCAATGCAAAATTCGGATCGTTCGACAAATTCAAGGAAGAATTCACCAAATCCTGCGTTACCAATTTCGGTTCCGGTTGGACCTGGCTGGTCAAGAAGGCTGACGGCTCCGTCGACATCGTCAACACCTCCAACGCCGGTACACCGCTGACGACGAGCGACAAGCCGCTGCTGACATGCGACGTATGGGAACACGCTTATTACATCGACTACCGCAATGCACGTCCGAAGTTCGTGGAAGCATTCTGGAACGTCGTGAACTGGGATTTCGTGGGCAAAAACTTCGCCTGACAGGAATCGCATGCCGGTGCAGGCCAGGAACTAACAACCCTGCATCCGGTGCAGGAAGGGGCTGACAGCTCTGTCAGCCCTTCAATAAATTGAAGTCTTTCGTTGCGTATGTTGCGTATCTTGCGTATCGCGACGTCATTTCGCTATCTCCCCCTACTGTGTCGACGAATGCCGGATCAATCGGCATGCTGCGTGCCGCCCGGCATGATTTCCGAAATACATCTCCGGCTGCTCGTATAATCGTTTCTGCTCCAGTCGCGGCGCCGGCAATACGCACCGATGTCTTAACGCCGCATCACCGAAAAATCAATACAACAAGGGAGACAGACATGACAAGTCGATTCACAGGTATAGCCGATCCATCCCTCATCAATCCCCAGCGCCGCAATCTGCTCGCTGGGGGCGCAACAGCCGTCGCCGCAGCCGGTCTGGCCGGATTTTCCAAGACCGCCATCGCACAGGCGGCTGCCGCCGCCGCGAAACCGCTGCCGCCCTACGTCGCCTGGAAAGATCCGAATGCGATGATCGTCCATACCAGCAGCACGCTGGAGACAAAGCGCGCGGCGTTCGGCACCAGCATCATCACACCCACCGATCAACTCTATATCCGCAACAACCTGCCGGCGCCGGATGCATCCATCGTCGCGGACCGCGACGGCTGGGAGGTGACGGTGGAAGGCGTGAAAAACCCGCGCAAGCTGACGGTGAAGGAACTGAAGGGCATGGGCCTGGAAACCACGGCAATGGTGCTGCAATGCTCGGGCAACGGCCGCGGCTATTTCCCCAGCAAGCCCAGCGGCACGCCATGGCAGGTCGGTGCGGCAGGTTGCGTGGTGTGGAGCGGCGTGCCGGTGCGCGCAGTGGTGGAGGCGCTTGGCGGTGTGGCGGAAGGCGCGGTCTACATGACGAGCACCGGCGGAGAAAAGCTGCCCGAAGGAATCGATCCGAAGAGCGCGATCGTCGAGCGCTCGGTGCCGGTGAAGGCCATGGCGGATGCCCTGCTTGCGTGGGAAATGAACGGCGTGCCGATTCCGCTGGCGCATGGCGGGCCGCTACGCATCATCGTGCCCGGATACTCCGGGGTCAACAACATCAAGTACATCAAGCGGCTGGCGTTCACGCCGGAACAGTCCGAGGCCGCCATCCAGAAAACCGGCTATCGGTTGTCACCGCCTGGTCAGAAAGGCGATCCGAGCCAGCCTTCCGTATGGGAGATGAGCGCCAAGTCGTGGATCAATTCTCCCGCGCCGGAAAACGGTTCGGTGCAGGCGGGCATGGTGCAAATCAAGGGCGTGGCATTCGGCGGCATCCATGCCGTGAAAGCAGTGGAAGTGTCGGTCGACGGCGGCAAGACCTGGAAACAGGCGAAGTTCGTCGGTCCCGATCTCGGCCGCTATGCCTGGCGGCAGTTCGTGCTGGGAGTGACGCTGCCGGCAGGCGAATACACCATTGCAAGCCGCGCGATCGATTCCGAAGGCAACCAGCAGCCGGAGGAGCGGATGGAAAACGCCAGCGGGTACAACAACAGCAGCTGGCGCGATCATGCGCTCAAGATCACTGTCGCCTGACGGCATGCCCAACGGAGATCCGATGCGTCTTTTAACGAAAGCCTTGTCCGTCATCCCGATTCTGGCAGTCGTCGTCTTGGGCGGATCAGCCTTTGCCCAATCCGGCATGGACGAAGGCAGAAAGCTGTTTACCCAAGTTGCGGCGCCGGCGTGCTCGGTGTGCCATACGCTCAGGCACGCCGGTGCGACCGGTGAGATCGGACCGAACCTGGACGAACTGAAACCGGATGCGTCGCAGGTAGAGAAAGCGGTCCGCAACGGTATTGGGCAAATGCCAGCATTCAGGGGACTGAGTGACGTGGAAATCGCGGCACTTGCGAAGTATGTGGCGGCGGTTGCCGGCACGGCAAAGTAGACAGTAATCGGCGATCGGCGGCAGTGTTATGTACTGCCGTCGATCCCGGCGAGCGCCTCGCGAATTTCTTCCGCGCTGTCCGGCCGCACCAGGCGGGCAATTTCCACCCCGTCGTTCATGAACACCAGGGTCGGCCACAATTTCACGCGAAATGAGCGCCCCAGAGCCTTGCCCTTGCCGTCCTCGATCTTGATGTGCCGCACGTTCGGGTGCTTCGCCATCGCTGCGGCGAGCGGTCCCTGCGCCGCCTGGCAGAACCCGCACCAGGGAGCGCCGAATTCCACCAGCGCCGGTCCTTTCAGTGCATCGATATCGGCGCGCGATGGGTCGGCGGATGCATAGGTTGAATTCATCGTCATTTCTTTTCCTCTGTCCAGGCCGGCCGTCGACCGGCATCTAATGATTCATGACTCGCGTTCGATGATACCGCTTGCCTATTGTCCACAGGGTAAAGCCTATGAGCGTGAATGCGAGCTGCCCCACGGCCAGCCACAATACCGAGTGCGACAGCATGGGCGCCACGACACCCGATACGACAGCGGCCAGCATGGTCTGCGTGAACGATTGGCATGAGGCAACGGTACCGCGGATTTCCGGAAAGAGGTCGAGCACCAGCAGGGTGACGGCCGGTGCAACCACCGACATGCCGAACGCATAAAAGAAAAACGGCACTACCGACCATGGCAAGGAAGGCGGAAATGCAACGTGATAGAGGACGTTGACAACGCCGGCGCCGATCAGGAAACAGAAACCGATCATGACCTGGCGTGCGACGGGAAGTTTGCCGGCAAGGCGATTGACCGTAAACGCGCCACAGAAGATGCCTGCCACCGTCGGCACGAATTGCCAGGCGAACTGGTCCGGCCCCAATCCGAGATGCTCGGTGATGAATACCGGTGCGGCGGCAATGAACAGGAACAGGCCGGCGAAATTGAAGGCGACCGTGCCTGCCTTCAGATGAAACAATGGCGAGCGGAAGATCTGCTTGTAATTTTTTGTCAGGGATTGCGGATTGAATGGCTGGCGCTTGAGCGGCGGCAGGGTCTCGGGCAGCTTCTTGTAGCATACCCACAGCAGCAGCACGGTGTATGCGAACAGGAACAGGAAGATCGAGCGCCAGTTGAGCAGCTTGACGATCCAGCCTCCGAGAACCGGTGCGATCGCCGGCGCGACCGAGAATATCATCGTGACCACCGACAGCAGCTTCGCTGCCGGCGCACCGGTATAGACGTCCCGGATGATGGCCCGCCCGATCACGATGCCGGCACCCGCCGATATGCCCTGCAAAATGCGGAATGCCCACAGGTATTCGATGCTGTGCACCGCCGCGCAGCCGAGCGATGCCACGGCGAAAACGGCGAGCGAGCCGAGAATAATGTTGCGCCGGCCAAACGCATCCGACAACGCGCCGTGCCACAGGATCATCAGCGCGAATGAAAACATGTACGCGGTCAGGGTCTGCTGGACCTCGATCGCGCTTGCCTGCAGGGTCCGCTGAATGTCGGGAAAGGCGGGAAGGTAGGTGTCGACTGAAAACGGGCCGAGCATCGCCAGTGCGGCGAGCATTAATGCGAACGCATGGTACGCGGGAACCTTTCCACTCTTCGCATCTAGAGCGGACTGTTCAGCGACGTCCGGGGGCAATCTCTCCATGTTTCTTGATCGGGTTTGGTAAGCCGGTCCGACATGGGTGGCTTGATGCTGTCAGACCGGCCGGCATTTTCATTGGTTCATCCAACTGGCAGATGAACGCGGATCACTGATAGCTCAGTTCTCGCGCCTTGCCCCAGAATACCCGATAGGAAAAAATGGTGTAGCCGATGATCGTCGGCAACACGATGATGACACCGAACAAAATAATCTTCAGCGACTCCGGAGCGCTCGCTGCCTGCCATATGGTGAGCCGATCGACGACGAGGTAGGGAAACAGGCTGTAGGCAAGGCCATTGAACGCCAGCAGGAAAATCCCGACAGTCGCTGCAAACGGCAGCCAGCACAAGGTATCCCTGCCCTTCGCCAGCGCGGCCGGCAACCTGCGCAAAACGTATTCAATCAGCGCGAACAGGGCCGCGGTCATCGCCGGGATGGGCGCCAGCAGGAGAATGTTCGGGAAGGAAAACCATTTATCGAAAATCTGCTGGCTCACCAGCGGCGTCACGACGGACACCGCCACCACGCCGAGCGCGCAGAACAGCAGGCTGCCGCGCGCCCATGCGACCGCCCTTTGCTGCAACGCGCCCTCGGTTTTCATGATCAGCCAGGTGGCACCGAGTAACGCGTAGCCGGCAATCAGCGCCAGTCCGGTAAATACCGCGAAGGCCACTTGCGGAAATCCATGGTCGAAGCCGACGATGTAGAGCCCGATCATCAGGCCCTGCGCGAAGGTGGCCAGCACCGAGCCGCCGTAGAATGCCATGTTCCATGCATGCTTGTGGTCATCGCGTGCCTTGACGCGGAAGTCGAAGGCGACACCCCGCAGGATCAGGCCGGCTAGCATCAGCGCCACCGGCAAATAGAGTTCTCCGAGAATGACGCCGTGGGCCATCGGAAACGCCACCAGCAGGATGCCGACGCCCAATACCAGCCAGGTTTCGTTGGCATCCCAGAACGGGCCGATGGACGCGATCATCGTATCCTTCTCGGACTCGCCGGCACGGCGCAGCAGGATGCCGACGCCGAGATCGAAGCCGTCAAGAATGACGTAGGCCATCATGGCCACGCCCATCAGGCCGAGGAAGACGAGCGGCAGCCAGCCGCCGGGTTGAGAGAGTTCAGGCATGACGTGTTTCTCCAAGCAGGGAACCGGTGGCGCCGACGGTCGGCGGCTCCGGGTACAGCGGTTGGACAGGCTTGCCGTAGCCGGCCTTGCGGGCCAGGTGAAACAGCACGGTGATGTAGGCGACGGTCAGTCCTGCGTACAGGAGGAGGTACATCACGAGCGTGCTGGCGATCATCGGCGCCGGAACATTCGATACCGCATCCGCCGTGGTCAGGACGCCATAGACGAGGTACGGCTGGCGGCCGATTTCGGTGACATACCAGCCTGCCACCGTCGCCACCCACCCGGAGAAGCTCATCGCCACCAATGCGCGCGCTGTCCACGGCGTGACATCGCCGCGGCGCTTGAGCTGCCATGCGCATAACCAGGAAACGGCAAGCATCAGCATGCCGGTACCGACCATGACGCGGAATCCCCAGAACAGCGGGGCCACCGGCGGATGCTTGTCGCCGAAGTCATTCAGGCCCTGGATCTCGCCGTCGGCATCGTGTTTCAGGATGATGCTGGCGACTTTCGGGATGCCGATTTCGAAGTGATTCGTCCTTTCCTCCTCGTCCGGCAAGGCGAACAGCAGCAGCGGTGCGCCACGCTCGGTCTCCCAGACGCCTTCCATCGCTGCAATCTTGGCCGGCTGATGTTCAAGCGTGTTCAGGCCGTGCATGTCGCCGACCAGAATCTGCAACGGGATCAGCAGCGCTGCAACGGTCACACCGCTCCTGAGCGCGGCCATCACCGACGGCGCACGATCGCCGCGCAGCCAGCGGTAGGCCGAGATACCGGCCACCAGGAAGGCGACGGTGAGACCGGATGCGATCAGCATGTGGGTCAGGCGGTAAGGCATCGACGGATTGAAGATGATCGCCAGCCAATCGGTGGCATGCGCCTGCCCGTTGATCATTTCAAAACCGACCGGCGTGTGCATCCAGGAGTTGAGCGCGATGATCCAGAACGCGGACATCGTCGTGCCGCCGGCCACCAGAAGGGTCGCCAGCGTATGGACGCGGCTGGATACGCGCTGCGCGCCGAACAGCATGATGCCGAGGAAGGTCGCTTCGAGGAAGAATGCGGTCAGCACTTCATACGCGAGCAGCGGGCCGGCGATATTGCCGACAGTTTCCATGAAGCCCGGCCAGTTGGTGCCGAACTGGAAGCTCATCGTGATGCCGGAGACGACACCCAGCGCAAAGGTCAGCGCGAAGATCTTCACCCAGAATTGGTAGGCTTCCGCCCACTTGGCGTCGCCGGTCTTGTTGTGGCGCAGCTTGAAGAACAGCAGCATCCAGCCAAGGGCGATGGAAATGGTGGGAAAAAGAATGTGGAACGTGATATTGCTCGCGAACTGGATGCGGGCGAGCATGAATGCGTCGGTCATGGTGTGCTCTGCGAGGTTAAGGGATGATGCAAAATCGTTGGCGTTGGTAGATCAACCTGCTGGCTCCTTTCCCCTATTAAGGGGAAGAGAGCCGGTATATGGGCGGCATCAGCTTTCTCCTGTGTCCTTGCCGGACTTCCCGCCACCCGACAACATCAGCTTGTTCTTCAATTCCAGAAACTTCTGCGCCTTCGCGCCCAATTTCATCAGCTGTACCAGCGTGCGCGTGTCGAGGTGCCGGATGTCGTCGAACCAGTCGCTGACCAGTTCGATCAGGTCATGCATTTCCCGCAGCCGTTTCTGCGCATGCAGGTCCTCTTCACTGGACGCGGTCTGGATCAGCGCATCGCGCAGCATCGACAGCGTCGGGTCGATCTCGCGCTTGCGGCGCTGCTCGGCGAGCGTGCGGAAGATGGCCCATACGTCGTCGGGCGTCGAGAAGTATTCGCGGCGGTCGTTCGGAAGGTGCTGCAGCCGGATGAGTTGCCATGACGCCAGCTCCTTCAATCCCATGCTGACGTTCGAACGGGAAAACCCGAGCGACTCGGCGATTTCATCTGCATTCAGCGGCTTGGCAGAGACGTACAGCAAGGCGTAGATCTGGCCCACCGTGCGATTGATGCCCCAGCGGCTGCCCATCTCGCCGAAATGGAGTACGAAGGTTTGAACAAGCGGCGTGAGGTTCATCTCGGTGTTTTGAATTTTCAGGAATTACTGAAATTCTAGCACAAACCGACATATGGAATCGTTTTGCCTGCCTAGAGCAATCCGCCGGGAAGCCGCATGGCGCCGGGCTTCGGACATGAAATGCCGCTTCCGGTTACATTATGAGCAATAAATAATTTACAGCAGCCGGGTTTGCCGGCTGACTTCCGAGGAGACAACGGATCGCCGGGCAAGCCCGCCCCGCCTGCGGGTTTTTCCTTTGCCCCAAGACACCGGTTCAAGCGCTATGCCTATTACTTTCCATTTCCAGTTCAGCCTTCCAACGCCTCACCTGCCGATACGCCCTGCCAACATCCGTACCCCGGAGGCAGCATGACTGCGTCCGGACGTTTTCAAACCGTGATGATGGTGCTGACCGGCATGCTGGTTACTCTTGTCACGGTCGCCTTTGCCCGGCTTTCCTTCGGACTGATCCTTCCGTTCATGCGCGAAGATTTGGGATTGAGTTACCAGGCGGCGGGCGCGCTTGGTACAGCGAGTGCCCTCGGCTACCTGTGCCTGGTGATGGCGGCCGGCGCATTCGCTTCCCGCCGCGGCGGCAGGGCGGCGGTCCTGATCGGCGTCACGCTGACCACCGCAGGATTCATCGGCCTGAGTCTTTCAAGCCATTACGTCCTGTTGCTGTTTTTCATGCTGCTGCTGGGCTTCGGCACCGCGTTTTCTTTCACGCCGGTCATTTCCCTGCTGGCCGGCGCCTTTCCGCAGCGGCGCGGCGCGATCATCGGCCTGACCAACAGCGGCATCGGCCTCGGCCTCCTGATTGCCAGCGCGGTGGTGCCCTACCTGACGGTCGATGACGAGCACGGCTGGCGACTCGCCTGGGCGGCATTCGCGGTGCCGAGTGCGGTGGCGGCGGCGGCGGCACTGGTGTTCCTGCCGCGCCTGCCGGCACATGCCGGTCCCGGTGTGAGCTTCGACAAAAGCGTGGTCTTCCGCAACCGCAGGCTGATCGTGGTCGGTTTGCTGTACGGGGTGATCGGCCTGACCTACATCACCCAGGCAACGTTTACCTACAGCTTCGCACTGCAGGCCGGCTTGGCGGCCTCGACTGCCGCGCAACTGGCGGCGTTGATGGGCATCCTGTCGCTATTTGCCGGCCCTGTCTGGGGCATGGTGTCGGATCGCATCGGCCGTCCGAGTTCCTTGCTGGCGTCGGTATCTCTCACCCTTATCGGGATGGCGATTCCGGTGTTCTGGCCGGTGCTGATCGGTTTTGCCGTGCACTACTTCATTCTCGGCTGCACCATCTCCGGCATGTTCACCTCCGTGCTGGCGGTTGCAGGGGAGACGGTCGAACCGCAGCAGGCACCGCTGGCGACCAGCTATGTCACGCTGTTTTTCGCTGGCGGCCAGTTTCTCGGGCCGGCGATCGCGGGAACAATGATCGAACACATGGGATTCCGTGGAACGTTTGCCATCAACAGCCTGATCATTGGATTCGGCGTGTTTCTGACATTGAAACTGCGACCGGCCAAAGCATGATTTCGCTGTGCAGAATTATGTTTCAATCTCATTGACAGCCTTTCAAGGGCTGCGTTAGCGTTGTTCCAAGTTCAAAGACAAAGGAGACATAGCATGCGCTGGAAAAACCGTCCACCCGGATCGAACTGGGGCGATTTTGGACCCGATGATCAGCTCGGACGCGTCAATCTTCTCAACCGTGAACAAGTACTCAAAGGCGCTGCGGAGATACGCGATGGCCGCAGCTTCTGCCTGTCGCTGCCGCTGAACCTGCCGGGCGGCAACCTGCTGAATCCGCGCCGTAACCCGCCACGCCTGCAGCCGACCTATCGCGACGGCAAGCCGATGCTGAATTTCCCGATGACGCGGGTCGATGCCGACGCGGTCGACATCATTTCGGACGACCAGGTGCTGATCTCCCTGCAGTATTCAACCCAATGGGATTCGCTTGCGCACGTCGGCGCGCGTTTCGATGCCGACGGCGACGGCAACGCGGAGATGGTGTACTACAACGGCTACCGGGCCAATACCGACGTCAAGGGTCCGCTCGATTACCGGGACGACGGCGCTGAAGTGGAATGCGGATGCAGCGGGCCGCACCTGTCCCAGGCAGATGCGCTGGGCATCGAGAACATGGCGGCGCACGGCATGCAGGGACGTGGCGTGCTGGTCGACCTGCACCGGCATTTTGGCGATGCACGGCAACTGGTTGGATATGACGAGCTGAGCATGGTGATGTCGAAGGACGGCGTGCAGGTGCAACCGGGCGACTTCCTGGTGCTGCGCACCGGCTTTGCGGAGCGGGTGGTGGCAATGGGAGGCAATCCGGACCCCGACGTCCTGCATCACAGTTGCCCGGTGTTGAATGGCCGCGACGAGCGGCTACTGCAATGGATCACCGATTCCGGGATCAGCGCAATCTGCGCCGACAACTATGCAGTCGAAGCCTATCCTGCAGTGACGATCACCGGCAAGAAATCATTGTTGCCGCTGCATCATCATTGCCTGTTCAAGCTCGGCGTGCCGCTGGGAGAACTTTGGTACCTGCACGACCTGGCGCAATGGCTGCACGCGAACAAACGCAACCGTTTCATGCTGACGGCGCCACCGCTGCGGCTGCCGGGCGCGGTCGGTTCGCCGGTGACGCCGGTGGCGACGGTCTAAGGGAACGGTCCGCGAAACAACGTCAACCGGTGGCAATTCAACGGGGCAGTTTCGGCACGGACCTTGGGGCATAGGCCAGCGCCGCACGGCCCGCGCCGACGTTGGCCGAACTCAGGTCGAACGCCGCAACCGCCTGTCCCAGTGTCGACGCCCTGCCCTGCATGGCCGCCGCCGCGCTTGCGGCCTGCTCCACCAGCGTAGCGTTATGCCGCGTCATTTCGTCCATCGTGGCGATGGCCCGGTTGACTTCCTCGATGCCGGCGCTCTGTTCCTGGCTTGCCTCGGTAATGTCGTTCATGATGCCCGCCACATGCTGGACCGCCGCTACGATCTCCGCCATCTGCTTGCCGGCATCGTTTACCAGCGCATTGCCGGATTCGACCTTCTTCACCGAATCGCCGATCAGTTCCTTGATTTCCTTTGCCGCCTGCGCCGAGCGCTGTGCCAGCGTGCGCACCTCGGCGGCCACGACGGCGAATCCCCTGCCTTGCTCGCCGGCCCGCGCTGCTTCGACGGCGGCGTTCAGCGCCAGGATATTGGTCTGGAAAGCGATGCCGTCGATGACGCCGATGATGTCGACGATCTTCTTCGCCGATGCGCTGATGGAGGCCATGGTATGCACCACCTGGCCGACCACTTCCCCGCCCTGCACGGCGGAGCCGGAAGCGGATTGCACGAGCTGATTCGCCTGCCTGGCGTTCTCGGCATTTTGCTTGACGGTCAGGGTTAGCTGCTCCATCGACGATGCGGTTTCTTCCAGTGCGCTTGCCTGTGCCTCGGTGCGGCCCGACAGGTCGGCGTTACCGGTAGCGATCTCGTCGGAAGCAGCCCCGATTTCATCGGTGCCGCTGCGGACCTGGCTGACGATCCTCGACAGGCCGTCATCCATTTCCTTCAGCGCCCGCAGCAATTCGCTCGTCTCGTCCTTGCCGGTGACTTCGATAGGGGCACCCAGCTTGCCGCCGGCTACCCGCTTTGCCACGCCGACCGCATCATCCAGCGGCCGCGTGATGCTGCGCGTCGTCATCCATGAGAACATGCCGCCCATCAGCACCGTCAGCACACCCATCCCGATGAGGATCATCGTCAGGCGCCGGCCGGCCGCCTCAGCACTTTCCAGCAGTCCGTCGATTGCTGCCTGCTGCAGATTGACCAGCTTGTCGATCTCGGCGATCGCCTTCTGGTTCAGCGGGTCGATCTGGGAAGAGATCAGCTTGCCTGCCGCTTCGTTGCTGTAACTCTTCACCAGTTCCATGGCCTCCTTGAGCGGCGCATCGGTTTGCGCGTTTAGGCTGACGATACTGGCGACGATCGCTTTTTCGGCATCGCTCAGGCCGAGGTCGGCCAGCTTCTTCTGCGCTTCCAGGAATTTGGCCCGCTGCTGCTGGAATTTTTCTTCTTCCTTCAGCATGCTCGGCGTGGTGTATTGAAGCCCGACATTGCGCGCCGCGATGCCGCCCTCCAGCACGGCGCTGCGCATCAGGCCCGCCTGCACCGCCTTGGCATTGGCATGGCGCAGGCCCTGATTCTGCGCATCGCGCGCATTCGCGCTGATCAGGATATCGGCTGCCAGAACGCAAACGACCATTAAAAGAATAATTCCGAAACCGATGCCCAACCGGGCACCGATTTTTACGGCACGCAAGTGCGTCATGCTGTCTCCACTGTCTGTTTTTACCCCGCTATGCGGCGCTTTTGTTGTCGGTAAACAGAACCATGCTTACCAGACGGTTTACCTCAGCATAACTATACGACAGCCAGGTTGATTGAAGGCAACAATGTTGCCACAATGAAAGTCGGCGCAACACTTCGCAACGAAATTATCAGGAAGATAATTCCTGCATCACGCTATACAGGTTGGACTTGCCTTCAAAACCGATGCCCGGCAGATCCGGCATCGTAATGTGGCCGTTGTCGACCTGCACGCCGTCGGGAAAGCCGCCGAACGGCTGGAATAGGTCCGGGTAGGACTCGTTGCCGCCCAGTCCCAGGCCGGCGGCGATGTTCAGTGACATCTGATGGCCGCCGTGCGGGATGCAGCGGGTGGCGGACCAGCCATGCTGGTGCAGCATCTCCAGCGTGCGCAGGTATTCGACCAGGCCATAGCTGAGCGCACAATCGAATTGCAGCCAGTCGCGGTCCGGACGCATGCCGCCGTAGCGGATCAGGTTGCGCGCGTCCTGCATCGAGAACAGATTCTCGCCGGTCGCCATCGGATTCTCATAGTAGTTGCGCAGCATTGCCTGCAACTCGAAATCGAGCGGATCACCAGCTTCTTCGTACCAGAACAGGTCATATTGGGACAAGGCTTTCGCATAGGCAATCGCAGTATCCATGTCGAAGCGCCCGTTGGCGTCCACGCACAATTTCTGTCCGTCCTGCAGCACGCTCAGAATCGCATCGATGCGGCGCAGGTCTTCATCCAGCGACGCGCCGCCGATCTTCTTTTTCACGACCGTATAGCCGCGGTCGATGTAGCTGCGCATTTCATTCTTCAGCGCTTCCAGGTCCTGTCCCGGATGGTAATAGCCGCCTGCGGCATACACGAACACCTTACGCTGCGGCTTGCCGTCGCCGTAGCGGTCAGCCAGCAACTGGAACAATGGCTTGCCTTCAATCTTGGCGACCGCATCCCACACCGCCATGTCGATCGTGCCGACCGCCACCGAACGCTCTCCATGACCGCCGGGCTTTTCATTCGTCATCATGCAGTCCCAGATCCGGTGCGGATCAAGATTGTTGCCGTCGGCGCTCAGCAGCGATTGCGGGCTGGCCTCCATGATGCGGGGAATGAAGCGCTCGCGCATCAGGTTGCCCTGGCCGTAGCGTCCATTGGAATTGAACCCGTAACCGACCACCGGCTTGCCGTCACGCACCACGTCGGTCATTACCGCCACCAGGCTCAGCGTCATCTTGCTGAAGTCGATATAGGCGTTCCGTATGGGAGAACTGATGGGAAGGGTTTTTTCACGGATTTCGACGATTTTCATGATCTTTCCTTGTGGCGTAACGGTTCGGGATGAACGCATATGGAGGTTCACAGCTTACGCAATCCGGCGTGTCTATAATTCACCATAACGACATGGATTCTTAACCTGAAGTGAAAAATCCCGTGCCTTCCGAACTCGAGTTTTTCGTCCTGCTTGCCCGCCATGCCAGCCTCTCGGCAACAGCCCGTGAACTCAACATCACGCCGCCCGCCGTGACCAAGCGCCTTGCCCAGCTGGAACAACGCCTTGGCGTCCGCCTGGTTAATCGCACCACCCGCAAGGTCAGTCTCACCAGCGAAGGCGAAATGTTCCTGACACACGCTTCCCGCATCCTGTCGGACATCGGCGCGATGGAAGAATTGGTATCCAGCAGCGGCGCCACGCCACGGGGGCTGCTGCGGGTCAATGCCACGCTCGGCTTCGGCCGCACGACTATCGCACCGCTGATCTCCGTCTTCGCCCGGCTGCATCCTGACGTGGACGTGCAACTGCAACTGACCGACCGCCCCATCGATCTGGTGGAGGAAGCATTCGACCTCGGCATCCGGTTCGGCGAACTGCCGGACAGCCGGCTCAACGCGCGCCGCATCATGCCCAACCGGCGCTTCTTGTGCGCATCGCCCGCCTACCTGAAACGCTTCGGTCATCCGGCCACTCTTGCCGACCTCGCTCGTCACCATTGCATCGTGCATCGGCAGAATAACGATCCGGGCGCGGTATGGCGGCTGACGAAGGGACGCAAGATAGAAACGGTGAAAGTTGGTGGACGCCTGTCGAGCAACGACGGCGATGTGGTGCTGAACTGGGCGCTGGACGGACACGGCATCCTGATGCGCTCCGAATGGGACCTGGCGAAGTACCTGGAGAGTGGAAGGCTGCAGGTCGTGCTGCCGGACTACAAGATCGCACCGGCGGATTTGTTCGCGTTCTATCCGAGCCAGCGGAATCTGTCAGTGAGGGTACGGGTGTTTATCGATTTTCTGGTGGAGAGTTTTGGACAAAAATAAATGTCCAATAGGACGATATGAGGAAGTCCGGCATACCGAATGTGGTCCCGGTCCAGCCGAAACAGGTGTTCGAGGTCTACGACAATGGGATCCGCGGTTCGTCATTCTCTGGCAACGAGACGACAGTCTATTGCCGTCCTCGCAGGCTGAGGCTGTTCCAACAAGTGATCACAATGGCGCTTGGCGCCATTGTGATCACACTTTATTGACGGACGTCTCCCTCCGCTTGAGCCGCACCCGTCGGCCTCTTTCTCGTCCTATTGGGACGAGCGGGACTGCGCCAAAAAGAACCGCACCATCTCACGCGACGCATCCGGCCCTTTCGGATCGGTGTACGACCCGGTCTTCTTTCCACCGGCCCAGGCATGTCCCGCACCATGGACAGTCCAATGCTCGGCAATCGTCTTGCCGTTTGTATCCTGGCGTCGTGCCACGGTATAGCTCCTGCCCTGCGTTGACTTGGCTTTTTCGACCGTCGTTCTGGAAGCATCACCCGCTTCGCCAACGCATTGCGCGATCACCTGTTCGCCATTGCGCTTGTTGACGGTACTGTCGCGGTCGCCGTGAAAAACGATCACCGGTATGGTTTTGCCGGACTTGATGCCGGCCGGCGCCTGCGCACCGCTCTTCATCGCGGCAAACGCGCTCGGTACGTCATGCGCACTACCCAGCGGCAAGCCGGAATGCACGCCGATCGCCGCATACAGGTCAGGATAAGCCGTACCCATTACGACCGCCATCGCGCCGCCGGCGGACAGGCCGGTGACATATACCTTTCCGCTGTCGACCTTGTAGTCACGGATGATCTCGCGGGTGATGTCGGCGATGATGGATGGCTCGCCGGCGTCGCGCCGCTGGTCCTTGGATTGGAACCAGTTCCAGCAGTTCGAGCCGTTGGCCGACTGCACCTGCCCCGGATACGCGACAAGAAAACCGTGCTCTTCGGCCAGCGCATTCATGTCGGTGCCCTTGGCGAAGTCGTCGGGATTCTGCTTGCAGCCGTGCAGCATAACGATCAGCGGCAGCGGCTCTTCCTTGTAGCCGCTCGGCACATACAGCTTGTATTTGCGGGTACCCGCAGCATTGGTGCAGGAGCGTGACAGGAATTGCCCGGGCAGCGCAGGATCGGTGCCGACTTCCTCCACATCTTCCACATCCTGCATGACGCCGCGCCACTTACCCTTTGCGCCTGCGCGAAAGCGCTTCAGCATGTCGGCGGCTGCGGCTTTGTGCGATGCCATGTCAGGCATTGGATTGATGTCGTGCAGATTGGCGAACGGCTTCGCATCGGCGGATTGCGGCGCTTCCGCGTCGGGCATCCCGTGCAGGGCGCGCTGGATCGCTTCGGTGGCGGCCATCGGGCCTGCGGTTTGCAGCAGTTGGGTCGCTTCGCGCAATTTCGCGAACATGTTGTCGTCGAGTTTCATGTGAGTCCTTAATTAGTGTGTACGTCCGGCCAAAGCGGCCTTGACGGCTGGGCTGGCGTGCAGGGCACCCAGCACCGTGACGGATTCGATGGCGGCGAGCGCCAGTTCCGGCGTGACATCGGCGGCAATGGTCGCCAGGCCGAGCACTTGTATGTGCAACTTCTGTCCCGCGTCCCGTACCGCCTCCAGATCGGCGCGGGAATAATGTTGCAAGCCCAGCACGAGGCTCTTGCGTGCCACGGTCTGCCTGACTACGTCCGCATGGGCTTGCAACTGATTGCGGATGGCGGTACGGATCAGGTCGGTGCGGTTGGAATAGAAACCTTCCTGCACAAGCAGGTCGATCTGGCCCAGATCGATCATGCCGAGGTTGATCGTGATCTTCTCTGTATCGCCTGCTTTCACAACCGCGTTCTGATGTGTTGCCATTATTTTTCCTTTCCGCTAGTCGCCATCCATGAACCATCTGATTACCATCCATATGGATGGTTCAACTATTTGCAAGGGTGAAGCCTGAAATTTTTTAAAAAATTCCTGCCTGCATCATTACTACTTGCTGGTCATATGTCCGGGGAACCGAACTCCCGCATTCGCCAATGGTCTTTGTTAACAACAGGACAAGTTTTGTATGACCAATGGATCAGGCAACTACCCAACCGACGAAACCGAAAACCTTCCTGCAGCGTCTGCGTGCATTACTTGTCGGGACCGTCACTTCATGGTTTGAGGACCGGGCGGCCAGCAAGGGGGCGGCACTTGCCTATTACACGCTGTTCTCACTGGCGCCCCTGCTGGTCATCGTGATCGCGATCGCCGGAGCCGTTTTCGGACGGGAAGCGGCACGTGGCGCGCTGTTCAAGGAGTTGAATGGGCTGGTGGGACCGACCGGTGCCGAGGCGATCCAGCTTCTCCTGGCGAATGCACGCGATACGGATGCCGGCCTGCTGGCCGGCGCGATTGCAATCGGTGTGCTGCTGGTGGGTGCGACCACCGCATTCGGCGAATTGAAGGACAGCCTGGACGAGATTTGGCATGTACCACCTGTCAACAAATCAGGCTTTATCCTGTTCCTGCGCACCCGCCTGCTGTCGGTCGGGCTAATCATGGTGCTGGTGTTCCTGCTGCTGGTGTCGCTGACGATCAGCGCGGCGTTGGCGATGCTGCAAAGTTATTGGGGCCGCTACTGGAGCGATCTGGCGTACATCCTGCAACCGGTATCGTCCGCGGTATCGTTCGTGATTATTGCTTCGCTGTTTGCCGCCATCTACAAGTTGCTGCCGCAAATCAAGCTGCCATGGCGGGATGTCCTGATCGGCGCGTTTGGGACTGCGGCGCTATTCCTGCTCGGGAAGAATGCGATCGGCGCCTACCTCGGCAACAACGCGCTGGCCAATACGCAAGGTGCGGCCGGTTCGGTGATCGCGCTGCTGTTGTGGGTGTATTACTCGGCGCAGATTTTCTTCCTCGGCGCAGAGTTCACACGGCATTACGCCATCCTCTTCGGCAGCCTGCGCGATTCACCGGAACATGCGCATGTTCACGGCACATAGCCGGGGATGGTGCTGACGTCAACTTCGTCGATCTGCTCCGGGTCCATGAAGCGCCGCGCGTAGTCGAGATAGACCTTGCTGCGAACGAAGATATCGAAGAGGTCCGGGTCGATGTGATTGCGTTCCCTGAAACCGCCGAGGATCCGCAGCGATTCACTCAGCGTCTTTCCCTTCTTGTAGGGCCTGTCCTTCGCGGTCAGCGCCTCGAAAATGTCAGCGATCGCCATGATGCGCGCCTGTACCGACATCTCGTCGGCGCGCAGGCCGCGCGGATAACCCTGGCCATCCATGCGCTCATGGTGGCCGCCGGCATACTCCGGCACGTTCTGCAGATGCTTTGGCCACGGCAGCGATTCAAGCATGCGGATGGTGACGTCGATATGGCGGTTGATCACCTCGCGCTCCTGCGTGTTCAGCGTACCGGCGCGTATCGTCAGGTTCTCGGTCTCTTCGTCGTCAAGCAGATTGCGCTCCACGCCGTCCGGTCCCTTCCACCGGTAACCGGCGATCCGCCGTACCCGCTCCTGGTCCTCCGGCTTCATGCCTTCGTTGCCGATATTGGCGCGGCGCAGGAAATCGCGATCGTCATCCAGGCGCGCCAGTTCCCGTTCCAGCTCACGCTCGATCTCCACGTCGCGCAATGGATCGCTCTTCACCGCATACCGCTTCCGCAAGGCGCGTAATTCAGCATCGCGCTTGAGCACCTCGAACCGCGTGTCCACCAGATGAATGCGATCGCAGATGGTCTCGAGCTTGGTCGCTTTTTCCACCACATGGACCGGGGTGGCGATCTTGCCGCAGTCATGCAGCAGGCCGGCCAGCCACAGTTCATGGCGGTCGGCATCGGTCATGGCGAATCCGGCCATCGGCCCGGTGCTCGTCTTGTGCACGGCTTCGGCCAGCATCATGGTCAGCTCGGGCACCAGTTCACAGTGCCTGCCGGTGTGCGGAGATTTTTCACCGATGCCGATATTGATCAGCTTGACGAAGGATTCAAACAGATTTTCGAGACGGCCGATCAATTCCTGGTGGGCGATGGCAATCGCGGCCTGGGAGGCAAGCGCCTCGATAAAGCGCTGGTCGGTTTCGGAAAACGACCGCGTCCTTCGGGTTGCCGGGTCCTTCGCGTTAATGAGTTGCAGCACGCCGATCAGCTCGCCGTCTTGATCGCGCATCGGCACCGTCAGGAAGGATTCGGAATGATAGTCGTACAGCTCGTCGAACTGCCGCATGCCCGAGAAGTTGAACATGTCGGCTTTATAGACGTCCTGGATGTTGACCGACATACCGGTGTTGGCGGCATAGGCTGCGACGGCGGACACGTCCTTGTCGCCAAGCGGGGTAAACAGCGGCAGGTCCGGGATATCGATCGGCTGCCCGCTCACGCCGCCCTGGTACAGGCCGAGCGTGTCATTCATCGAGATATGGAAGCGCAGGCTCCTGCGGTCGGGCGTGGTCCGGTAGAGGGTGCCGCCGTCGGCATGGGTCATGCTTTTGGCGGCGAGGACGATGCGCTCGAGCAGCAGGCCGACATTGCTGTTGGCGCTGAGCTCGACGCTCAGCTCCGTCAATCGCTCCAGTCGTTGTGCGAGTTCAGCGGGGGTCAGTTGCGTCACGGACGTATCTCCTGAATGCGCCGGCGCCTCAGAGCAGGAATATGTCGCCGGTCTTGAGCGCCGTGAACGGACGGTCCACGCCTGCGCCCTTCAGCTCTTCCATGATCTGGTCTTCCTGTCCCGGCTTCAGATGGTAGATCAGGAATTCGATCGAATGCGACATCGCGTGGATGTCGGCGATCAGCGATTGCGGGCAGAAGTGCATCGACTTGTCGGCAAGCTCGCACTCGGCATTCGGAAACGAACAATCAACAATGACCTTGCGAAGCCGGCTGTCGCCGGCCAGAGCGTTCCAGAGCGCAGGCGTCGAACTCATGTCACCCGAAAACAGGACGCCGGCCGTGCCGTTATGCGCATGGTAGGCGACCGAGCCGCGGGTGTGATTGACCGGATAGGAGGTGATATGGCGGCCCTTGATCTCGATGGTCGCGCCCGGCTTGAACGGTGCCCATTGCAGCACGGGATCATCGGCGCTGGGAATGGTCGAAAAGTCGGGCCACAGGACCCAGTTGAACAGGTGCTTCCTGAGCCCGGCGATCACGTCCTCGGAAGCGTGGACCGTGACCGGTCCGACCCGCTTGCCGCGAACGGCGTCGACCAGGAGGGCAAGACCGGCAACGTGGTCGAGATGGGCGTGCGTGATGAAGATATGGTCGATTCCGACCAGGCGTTCGATATCCAGATTGGTGATGCCGGTGCCGGCATCGAGAAGAATGTCGTTGTCCAGCCACAGGCAGGTGGTGAATCTCTGGTGGCCGCCGATGCCGCCGGCGCAGCCTAATACTTCCAGCTTCATCTCGCAGCATCCAATGTGAAGTGCGCAATGCGCCGCACTGGAAACGACGCCAATGACGCATATTCAGTGGATACCGGATGCACGGTGTCCACTGAATATGCGGTGCGGCGCGTGTGCGCACGCACAAATGAAGGTGCGGCCATCTTATCCTCTCCCTGAGGGGTTTTTCGGAGATTGTAGTCGGAATCTGTAACGCTGCGTTGTTTATGTCATCGCAATGTCACCATTGCCGCCCTATACAAAAACGAAGCGTTGATTGATGCTACATTTTTGCAACGCGATTTATAATCGGCTTCGATTTGATCTCCGGTTTCGTGCTCGATGGCCTTGACCTTCATGCTTTTACGTGGGATTTTCACGCCGTTCCTTCCCCGCCGATCCGGCGACCCGGTGCCAGGCCAATTTGGCGGGACCGATGACAAATGGACAATGATATGAGCGCAGTAATCGGGACACAGGCCGGGACTCAACCCGGAACCCAACCAGCTACAGCCGGTAAAGACGACATTGACGTTCGCCTGAATTTCTTCAAGAAGCTGCAGTCGGTCACAAACAAGATCCATGCGACCAGCAACGTCGATGAAATCATGCTCGACCTGTCGCAGGACATCTGCGATCTGTTCAACTGCGATCGGCTTACCATTTATGGCGTGGTCGATGAAAAAACCGCCATTGCATCGAAGGTGAAGACCGGCCTCAATTCCTTTAGCCAGTTGAAGCTGCCGATTTCTGACAAGAGCGTCGCCGGTTACGTCGCCCTTACCCGCAAGACCCTGAACATCCGCGATGTCTACGATGAGGCGGAACTGCGTGCGCACTCATCGGAGCTGCGCTTCCTGCGCGAGGTCGACAAGCGCACCGGGTACCGCACGAAACAGATGCTGGTTGCGCCATTCATCGACGAACGGGCCGACGAACTGCTCGGCGCGGTCCAGCTTATCAACAGCGCCGACGGGAAACCGTTCTCGCCGGTCGTGGAAGACGCACTGAAGGAATTGTGCAAGACGCTGGCCATCGCTTATACGCAACGGCTCAAGCCGCAAACGGTGATCCGTTCGAAGTACGATCACCTGGTTGCCGATGCAGTGCTGTCGGCGGCCGAGATGGACCTGGCAACGCGTTCGGCGCGGCGCAAGAATGAAGATATAGAAGCCGTGCTGATCGACGAATTCCAGGTGACCCTGCCGGCCATCGGCCATGCATTGGGGCGGTTCTTCAACGTGCCCTATGAGCCGTTCAAGCCAACCCGCGTCAAGCCTGCCGATCTGCTTCGCAACCTGCGACGCGAGTTCATCGAGGAGAACCAGTGGCTGCCGATCGAGGAAGGCAAGGAATCGATCACGATCCTTTCCACTGATCCGGAGCAGGCAAAAAGCGCGCGGATGATCAGCAGCATCTTCCCGAAGGCGAAGCTGAATTATTGCGTCACCACCATCAGCGAATTCAAAAAGACGGTCGACCAGTTTTATGGCGTGGCGCATGACTCCGGCTCGGTCAATGAACTGCTGTCGGGCATGGAAGACAGCGAAGACGACGGCGTCGAGCTTTCCGACGCCGATATCTCGGCGGCCGCAGAGAACGAACTGGTCAAGCTGGTCAACAAGATCATCATGGATGCCCATCGGCAGGGCGCGTCCGATATCCATATCGAGCCCAGGCCGGGCAAGGAAAAAACGGTCATCCGCTTCCGCAAGGATGGCTCGCTGGAGCCGTATATTGAAATTCCCGCCAGCTACCGCACTGCCCTGTCTGCCCGCATCAAGATCATGTGCGAACTCGACATATCGGAGCGGCGCAAACCGCAGGACGGCAAGATCAAGTTCAAGAAGTATGGCCCGCTCGATATCGAGCTGCGGGTGGCGACGATTCCATCTGCCGGCGGCGTCGAAGACATCGTGATGCGTATCCTGTCGGCCGGCGAGCCGATCCCGCTCGACAAGCTTGGCGTGCTGCCGCACAACCTGGAACGGTTGAAGGGTGCGGTCAGCAAGCCGTATGGCCTGTTTTTTGTCTGCGGCCCGACCGGGTCCGGCAAGACCACTACACTCCATTCGGTATTGAAGTACCTGAACACCTCCGAAACCAAGATCTGGACGGCGGAAGACCCGGTGGAGATTACGCAGAAGGGCCTGCGCCAGGTACAGGTCAACCGCAAGAGCGGACTCGATTTCGCAACCGCGATGCGCGCCTTCCTGCGCGCCGATCCAGACATCATTATGGTCGGCGAGATGCGCGACAAGGAAACCGTATCAATGGGCGTCGAAGCGTCGTTGACCGGCCACCTGGTGTTTTCCACGCTGCATACGAACAGCGCACCGGAATCGGTGGTGCGCCTGCTGGACATGGGCATGGACCCGTTCAACTTCGCCGATGCCCTGCTTGGGGTGCTTGCGCAACGATTGGCCAAGCGCCTGTGCGCCCACTGCAAGGTCGCTTACGAACCGTCGGCTGACGAGATACAGCTTTTGCTGGCTGAATATTGCGAGGAGTTGCGCAACACGACCGCCTTCGTGAATGACGAACAAGGCGGGCAGCAGGCCGTGCTCGACCACTGGCACAAGAACTATGGCGACGGCAACGGCGGTTTCAAGCTGTACAAGGCAGTTGGCTGCGACCAGTGCAGCGGCGGCTACAAGGGACGGGTCGGCCTGCATGAACTGATGCTGGGCACCGACAAGCTCAAGCGGCTGATCCAGGAGCACAGCCGTGTCGCGGTAATCTTGGCGGCAGCGCTCGAAGACGGCATGCTGACACTGAAGATGGATGGCATCGAAAAAGTGCTTTCCGGCATTACCGACGTCAAGCAGGTACGTGCCGTCTGCATCAAGTAGAGCGCCCGGCCGGCACCGCTTTGCCGGCAGCCCCATGAACAAATCCTGAGCAGAAAAGCAATGGCCGGTGAGCCGGCCATTGCAAAACCACGCGTTCGACACGCCTCGCATTGCCTTCCTTGCAACCTTCGGCAACGATCGCTTTGCCTACGATGCCGGGTTCCGTTTCTCTTGAGCCGCTTCAAATGTCATCCGTTTCAAAGTGGCATATTGAACTATTCAAAACGTTCATCATTCCCATGTTCATCGTCGTCAGCCTGGAAGGCGAATCGGATGGGGTTGCTCAGCAAATGTTTCATGCCGGCCGTGGATTCGCCAGCACACAGCACTCTCGGCGGTGTTTCCACCATCGCCCGGGCCGCACTGCTGGCCGTCGCTTATTACCTGACTGCCTGGCTTTCCAGGCTATTTTCGCTATCGCCTGACGACATCAGCCCCTTGTGGCTGCCGTCGGCGGTCGGATTGTGCGGCATCCTGCTGTGGGGAGCGCGCATGGCGCCGGCAATTTGCGTCGCAGCGACGCTGGCCTCGTGGCATATCGGCCTGCCCTTTGCAATCGCGTTTGCGATCGGGATCGGCAACAGCCTCCAGAGCGTTGTGGCGGCAATGCTGATTCAACGCGTGGCCAGCCTCCAGCCCGATATCGCGGATACCACCGGCGCATTCAAATTTGCCGCAATCGCCGCTTTCGCCGGCGCGCTTGCCGCCCTGATCGGCACAGGCGCCCTTTATTTGGGAGGCCGCCTGCCTGACGACAGGGTCGCCATCACCTCGCTGACCTGGTGGCTGGGCGACACCACCGGCATGCTGATCGCAATCCCTCTGATACTGGCATGGAGCTTGCGCTGCAACGCTGGATGGAAAACCCATCGGCTGATCGAAATCGCGGCATTCGCGCTGCTGCTGCCCGGCATTTCCCATATCGCGTTCAGCGGCATCTTTGGTCCCCTGCCGCTCGCCTTCCTGCCCGTACCGCTGATCATCTGGGCAGCGTTCCGTTTCAATCTGGCTACCATTTCCTGGACCGCCGCAGTGATTTGCATCGTTGCGTCATGGAATACGGCAAGAGGCCGCGGTCCTTTTGCACTGGACAATCCTGATACCTCACTATTGCTGCTGGTGCTGTACACCAATATCGTCGCCGTTCTCGGTTTGACGCTGGCCGGGCTGGTGCAGCACCAGCGCACCAGCCGCAACAAGTTGCGCCATGAACAGGAACAGCTCGAGCAGAGGATCGCCGAACGGACCAGGGAGCTGACCCGGGACATCGAGCACCGCAAGAAAATCGAGCGCGCTCTTGCCGGACGCGAACGCCAGCTGGCCGAGGCACAGCAGCTGACCCGCATGGGGAGCTGGAACTGGGACCTGGGAACCGACCGGATCACCTGGTCGGACGAGCTCTACCGGATTTTCGGTGTCGATCGTCACGCTTTCACGCTTACCCCTGACAACTGCCGTGCCCGCATCCATCAGGACGACGTGCCACTCCTGCGCGAAGTCACGAAGTCGAGCAGGGATACCGGTGCGCCCTTCCATGCCGAACATCGGATCGTGCTGCCGTCCGGTGACATCAAATTCGTCTCGGCGCACGGTTACGTGCAGAAGGACCAAAGCGGCAAGGCAATACGCATCTTCGGCACCACCCAGGATATTACGGAGGCCACCCAGGCGCAGACGGCGTTGCGCGAAGCCGAAGAGCGCTACCGGCTGGTGGTGGAGCTCTGTCCAGACGCCATCATGGTAGTCCAGCACGGCATCATCAGTTTCGCCAACCCGGCTGCCGCAGCGCTCCTTCAAGCCGACGGTATCGGGCAGGTGATCGGCAAGCCGGTGATGGACCTGATTCCGGAGAGCCATCATGCGATCGTCGGCGAACGGATCGACAGCCTGGCACGGGGCGAGCCGATCGCGCCGATGGAGCAACCTTTCATCCGTATCGACGGCTCGCTGGTGGAAACGGATATCCATGTATCGTCATTCATGCACAAGGGCAGTTTTGCCGTGCTGCTCATCCTGCGCGACATCACCGAACGCAAGAAAACCGCCGAACGCATGGCCTACCTTGCGCATTTCGATTCACTGACCGGCCTGCCCAACCGGGCGCTGTTCCACCAGCGACTGGATCATGCGCTCAGCCTGGCGGAACGCCCGGGCAATTCGCTTGAAATCCTGTTTCTCGACCTCGATCGCTTCAAGAACATCAACGATACGCTTGGCCATGCGGTGGGCGACATCGTGCTGAAGGAAACCGCGCAGCGGCTGCAGAGCATCCTGCGCGAGTCGGATACGGTTGCGCGGCTGGGGGGCGATGAATTCGTGGTGCTGGTCGAGAACGCCGACGAATGGCATAGCGGAGGCACCATCGCCCAGAAGATCATGGCAGCAATGGAGCCGCCTTTCCTGAGCGACAGGACGCCACTGCACATCTCCACCAGCATCGGCATCAGCCGTTTTCCGACGGACGGCACCGATGCCGAGACATTGCTGAAAAAAGCGGATATTGCGATGTACCGCGCCAAGGAAATCGGCCGCAGCGCGTATCGTTATTTCTCCACCGAGATGAACGAGCATATGGCCGAGCGGCTGATGATGGAATATGCCCTCAGCCATGCGATCCGCGATAATCAGCTCGCCCTGCAATACCAGCCTAAAATCGATGTGCTGTCCGGCCGTGTCACCGGGATGGAAGCGCTGCTGCGCTGGCAGCATCCCACCATAGGATGGGTTTCACCGGCCATCTTCATTCCGCTGGCGGAGGAAACCGGCCTGATCAACCTGATCGGAAACTGGGCGATACGCCATGCATGCATGCAGAACAAGAAGTGGCAGGAAGCCACCGGACATCGATTGCGGGTCGCCGTCAACCTGTCGCCGCGCCAGCTGTCGGACGAGCACCTGATCGCCAATATCAAAACCATTCTCGAGGAAACCGGGCTGGATGCGGGCTGCCTGGAACTGGAAATCACCGAGAACGCGGTGATGGTCAATCCGGAAAAAGCAGTGACATTGCTGCAGACCCTGCGCGGCATGGGCGTAAGCGTCGTCATCGACGACTTCGGTGTCGGCTACTCATCGCTCGCCTATCTGAAGCGCTTCCCGATCCACGCAGTGAAAATCGACCGCTCCTTCGTACAGGGCGTCACCAGCAATGCCGGCGACGCCGCCATCACCAAGGCGATCATCAGCCTTGCACACAGCCTCGAATGCAGCGTGACCGCGGAAGGTGCGGAGACGTCGCAGCAGGTCGACTTCCTGCGCGAGCATGCCTGCGACGCCATCCAGGGGTATTACTACAGCGAACCGCTCAGCGTCGACATGTTCGGCGACCTGCTGCATGCGCAATACCGGACGCGCGCCGACGTCCGCCTGCATTGATCCGGCACGTGACCCGCCCCTCCGTTCGGCGATGCTTAGCCCGGCCCTGACGAAGAAGGTCCGAAACGTTGCCATACCAGCAGCCGGTTATTCGCCGGCATCGCATGGTTCGCCTGCAGCAGGAGCCCCTGCTGCGCCGCCAGTTCCAGCACTGCTTCGACGTCACGTATGCCCATGTGCGGCGCCGCGTCCTTCAGCGCCGCGTCGAACTGCTCGTCGGTATGGCTGCTGAACCTGCCGTTTTCCTTGAACGGTCCATAAACGCACAAGACGCCGCCGGGAACAAGCACCCGGCCGATGCCGGCGAACATGCCGCCGACCTGATGCCACGCCATGATGTGGCAGGTATTGGCGGTGAAAACGCCGTCATAGACCTCGTTCACCTGCGACCACCGCTGCCTGCCGGCGTCGAGCCACAATGACGGCAGCACGTTGGGCAGCGCCGCTTCCTGCAGCCATACCATGATGCCGGGATGGTTGTCCGGCAGGTCGCTGGTCTGCCAGGTGAGGTGCGGCAGATGCTCGCCGAAATACACCGCATGCTGCCCGGTGCCGCTGCCGATTTCCAGCACCCGCCGGCTGCCGGCGAAGGCTTGTTTCAGGATCGCGAGAATTGGCCCCCGGTTGCGTTCGCAGGCGGCGGAAAAAGGTTTGTTCATCACGTCTCCTTCCCAGTCGGAAGACGTGAGGATAGCAGGCGAGATCAGGTATCGCAGATGCTGCAGTTAAAACCCTTGCAATTGTGCAAAACACTGCTCCTTCCCGCATTCGCATGCGACCCTGGCCCGGTCGCGCCCCTGCCGGCCAATTGTTCGACCAGATTGCGCGGTTTCCAGGTGTCGATGGAACGCAATGCCACCCTGCCGGCGCTGACGGCTGGCGCGGCGGCCGTCAGCGTGCGACAGTACGGGCATTCGGTCGGTTCGTACAGGCGGCTGACGGGCAGCATCTTTTCAAACGTGCCCTCGCAATGGCTGCAGTGGATGTCATATAGCGGCATAGTGGTCCTCATTCGAAAATAGCTGCAGGGTGCGGTTGGTGCACCCTGCTTCCATGGGTGCCTACTTCCGGCCCCAGTACGACTTGTCGTTCAGCATGCCTTTCGGGGTGATGTCCTGATCGAAGATCGACGTCGGAATCGACACGGTGCAGGCGCAGTTCGGGATATCGACGATGCCGCCGATCCGCCCTTCGACCGGCGCAGCGGTCAGCAGCATGTAGGCCTGCGGGCCGGTCAGGCCGAAATGCGTGAGATAGTCGATCGCCTTCAGGCAAGCCTGGCGGTAGGCAACGGTGGCATCCATGTAGTAGTTCTTGCCGTTCTCGACGCTGATGCCTTCGAAGGTCAGCCATTGCTCGTAATGCGGCTTGACGATACTGGGCATGAAAATCGGCGCGGTGATGTTGTACTTGGCCATGCCTCCCTTGATCAGGTCGAAGCCGACATGGGTGGCGCCGTCCATTTCGATCGCGCCGCAAAAGCCAATCTCGCCGTCGCCCTGCGAGAAGTGCAGGTCGCCCATCGAGAAGCCGGCACCTTTCACATAGACGGGGAAGAAAATGCGGGTACCTGCCGACAGATCCTTGATGTCGGTATTGCCGCCATGCTCGCGCGGCGGTACGGTGCGCGCCGCTTCCTTCGCCATCCGGTCGAACTCCGCGCCGCGCACGCCGCGCAATACGGCGGTGCTCGGCTCGGGCGGCTTGGCCAAACCCATCTTCGCGAGCGGCGCTTCACGGCGGTTCCATTCCGCCAGCAGTTCATGCGACGGCAGGCAACCCATCAGGCCGGGATGGGTCAGGCCGGCGATACGTACGCCGGGGATGTGGCGCGAGGTCGCGTACAGGCCTTTCAGGTCCCAGATCGCCTTGGCGGCATCGGGAAAGTAGTCAGCGAGGAAGCCGCCGCCGTTGGACTTGGCGAATACGCCCGAGAAGCCGACCGGCGTGATTGGCTTGATGTCGAGCAGGTCGATCACCAGCAGGTCGCCCGGCTCCGCGCCTTCGACGTGGAACGGGCCGGTCAGCGGATGAGCGCGGGTCAGGTCGACGTCGCGCACATCGGCGACATCGTCGTTGTCGAGAATCTGCGCATCGAGGAAGTCGAGCGTCTCGATGATGATTTCCTCGCCCGGCTTCACGCTCGACAGGAAAGGAATGTCGGGATGCCAGCGGTTATGGCCAAGTTCCGCCTGCTCGGCAAGTGGCACGCCGGGTCTGATGGTGAAGTGCTGCATGGTTTCTCCCTCGTTGTGTGGATACGAAAAATAGATCGATCAGGCAGGCGGGTACACGCCCGCGCTGCAGCCGGCCTGGTAGCCGCCGTTGACGGTGTCGTCCTTGATGGATTTGCAGACCTGTTCGGTCCATTGATCCTTGGGGATGACGGTGCCGTCTGGCAGCGTGCCGCCGGAGGCGTCGAAGCGGCACAGGCAGACGGGGCAGGTCTGCACCGAAGGTGACGTGCGGCCCTTGCCGCGGTCAGTGAATCCGTCGTTGCCGAGTTTGTTGTAGTGCATGATGCCTAGCATGGGGTGTCCTTTAACTTGATGATCTTTTTTGTGCTGACTTCCGTAAAACCTCTGTAGGGTCCCCTCCTCCTCCCAGGGGGAGGGCTAGGGTGGGGGTAGTGAGGTCGAGCAGTCGCATGCAGTCGCTTGACCTCACTACCCCCATCCCAACCTTCCCCCTGCAAGGGGGAAGGAGCCGGTTCGCTTACAACCTTTCCACGTCGCCGCTTGCAAGCGGCTCCGATTCAGCCGGTGCAACGCATGCGTTGCGAAACCCCGGCTTCATCCCCTGCAAGGGGGAAGGAGCCGGTTCGCTTACAACCTTTCCACGTCGCCGCTTGCAAGCGGCTCCGATTCAGCCGGCGCAACGCCTGCGTTGCGAAACCCCGGCTTCATCCTCTGCAAGAGGGAAGGAGCCGGTTCGCTTACAACCGTTACTTATCCCCACCCGCCACCCGCAACGGCTCAAACTGCACGACCTCCGCCGTCTGATGCGGTATCCCTTCGATCGGACACTCCGGCGTCCCTGCTGTCGACCGCGTCAATCCCTCCGACTGCCTGCGCGCCGCATCCGCGTCGTTTACCCACGTCCGGTAAAACTCGAACGGACACGCCGCCACGCCCTCGGGGCTTTCACCCGAATTGATCTTGCCGGTGTAGCCCCGATGCAGGAGCTTGTAGATATGGTTCTGCGATTGGGCATTTCGCCGCATGTCGCGGATGCCGCTGATCGACAATTCCGCGTACTGGATACCCATTTCCTCCGTGCCGCATTCACCCAGCGTGCGGCCGTCGCAGCCGATGACGGCGGAATGGCCGAAGTAGGAGTACACGCCGTCGAACCCGGTGGCATTGGCCACCGCGACATAGACGTTGTTCATCCATGCCATGGTCTTGGAAACCTGGATTTCCTGGTCCTTGGCAGGGTACATATAGCCCTGGCAGCGCACGATCAGTTCCGCGCCCTTCATCGTGCAGTCGCGCCAGATTTCCGGATAGTTGCCATCGTCGCAGATGATGAGGCTGATCTTCAGGCCCTTCGGTCCTTCGGTGACATAGGTGCAGTCGCCGGGATACCAGCCTTCGATCGGTGTCCACGGCATGATCTTGCGGTACTTCTGCACGATCTCGCCCTTGTTGTTGATCAGGATCAGGGTGTTGTACGGCACTTTTTTCGGGTGCTCCTCGTGCCGCTCGCCGGTCAGCGAGAACACGCCCCAGACGTTCGCCTTGCGGCAGGCGGCGGCGAAGATCTCTGTTTCCTCGCCCGGTATCACCGAGGCGGTATCGAGCATCTCCTGCCGGTCGTACATGATCCCGTGCGTCGAATACTCCGGGAAGATGACCAGGTCCATGCCGGGCAGTCCCTGCTTCATGCCGACCAGCATCTCGCCGATCTTGCGGGCGTTGTCGAGCACTTCCGCCTTCGTGTGCAGGCGCGGCATCTTGTAATTGACCACTGCCACGCCGACGCCGTCCTTGCTGCTTGATATGTCTCCATGCCTCATGCTTCACTCCTTCCAGTAGTTGATGTCTATACAGACAGATAGCGGCTAATGGTCGCCGCGTCGACACGGTTGCGCGTGTCCTCATAAACAAAGCGGCCCTTGTCGATCACCAGGAAGCGGTCGGCGATCTCCAGCGTGAAGCTGAGTACCTGTTCCGACACGATGATGGTGAGCTGTCGCAGCTTGCGAATCTCCTTCAGCGTCCTGGCGATGTCCTTGATGATCGACGGCTGGATGCCTTCGGTCGGCTCGTCCAGCAGGAGAACCTTCGGATTGGTGGCGAGCGCACGGGCGATCGCCAGTTGCTGCTGCTGTCCGCCGGAGAGATTTCCGCCCTTGCGAGAGCGCATGTCGTGCAGCACCGGGAACAGCGCATACAGTTCTTCCGGCACCTTGCCGCCGGCGCTTGCCGGCAAGCCGGTCTGGATGTTCTCCAGCACCGTCATGTTGGAAAAAATCATGCGGCCCTGCGGTACGTAGGCGATGCCGTTCTCCACTCTCTGATAGCTTTCCAGCCCGCCGATTTCCTTCCCGTCGACGCGCACGCTGCCGCCGCGTGCGGGCAGAACGCCCATCAGCGTTTTGAACAGCGTGGTCTTGCCCATGCCGTTGCGGCCCATCACCGCGACGATTTCCTGCTTCTCCACGTTGAGGTTGATGTCGTGGATGACCTGGCTCTGGCCGTAACCCGAGGCGAGATGCGATACGTTGAACATGATGTGCTCCTGAAATCAGTGGCCCGCTCAGTGACCCAGATAAACTTCGATGACTTTCGGGTTCGACTGCACCGCATCCATACTGCCCTCGGCCAGGATTTTTCCCTGGTGCAGCACAGTGACCTTGTGCGCAATGCTCTTGACGAATTCCATGTCGTGTTCGATCACCAGCACCGAGCGGCCCTTGCTGATGCGGCCGAGAAGCTCGGCGGTCTTTTCACGCTCCGAGACGCTCATGCCCGCCACCGGCTCGTCCAGCATCAGCAGCTCCGGTTCCTGCATCAGCAGCATGCCGATCTCCAGCCATTGCTTCTGTCCGTGCGACAGGAGGTCGGCCTGCTGGTGCAGCTGCTCGGTGAGGAAAATCTCTTCTGCAATGCGCTCGATGCGCTCGACCACGTCCGGCGCACGCTTGAAGACAAGCGCGCCGAACACCTTGCGTCCGCGCGGGAAAGACACTTCAAGGTTTTCAAAGACGGTCAGGTTTTCGTAGATGGATGGGGTCTGGAACTTGCGCCCCACCCCGGCGCGGACGATGTCGTGCTCGCGCATCTTGGTCAGTTCGAGGTTGTTGAACTGGATGCTGCCGGCGGTGGACGGCGTCTTGCCGCAGATCAGGTCCAGCACTGTCGTCTTGCCGGCTCCATTGGGACCGATCACCACGCGCACTTCGTTGCGGTCGACATAGAGGTTCAAATCATCGACCGCCTTGAAGCCGTCGAACGAGACGGTCAGGCCTTCGACCGCCAGCACCGGCCGGTGCTGGGCTTGTACGCCGATTGGTTGCTTGCTCATTTGGATGCCTCCAGGCCTGCGGCCGGCAGTGTGACGTTGTCCTTCGCAGGCACGCCGGCTTTCTGCGGCCTGTGCACCTTGACTTCTTTCGCCACCTTCGGCGACTGGCGCTTGAAGCGCGCCAGCAATTTCTTGCCGTGGCTTTCATACAAACCCGCTATGCCGTTCGGAAAATACATGACCACCGCGATGAACAGGCCGCCCATCAGGAACAGCCAGAGTTCCGGGAAGGTTTCGGAAAAATAGGTTTTGCCAAAATTCACCAGCAGTGCGCCGTAGACTGCGCCGAGCAGCGACATGCGTCCGCCCACTGCGGCAAAGATCACCATCTCGATCGACGGTACGATGCCGACGAAGGAAGGCGACATGAAGCCGACCTGCAGCGTGAACATCGCGCCGCCGATGGCGGAAAATGCGGCGGCGATGCAGAACACGAAGATCTTGAAGCTGGCCACGTCGTAGCCGGAGAAACGCACCCGCTCTTCCTTGTCGCGCATCGCCATCAGCAGGCGCCCGAGCTTGGAATTCAGGATGAAGCGCCCCAGCAGGATGCAGCCGAGCAGCAGTCCGGCATTGACGAAATACAGCGTCAGCTTGGCGGAGTCGGTGCGGATATCCCAGCCGAGCATGGTCTTCAGATCCGTGATGCCGTTGACGCCGCCGGTCAGGCCTTGCTGGCCGATGATGAGAATAGTGAGAATTGCGGCGATCGCCTGGGTGACGATCGAGAAGTACACATCGCCGACCCGACGCTTGAACATCGCCGTGCCGATGATGAAGGCCAGCAGCACCGGCACCGCCACCACCGCGAACAGGGTGAAGGTGAGGCTATGGAACGGCTCCCACAACATCGGCAACTGCGTGATCTGGTTCCAGTCCATGAAGTCGGGGATGCCGGGTGTGGACTGGATTTTCGTGCTGACCGGATCGGATGCTTCCAGCTTCAGGAACATGGCCATGCAATAGCCTCCCAGGCCGAAGAACACGCCTTGGCCGAGACTCAGGATGCCGCCGTATCCCCAGCACAGCACCAGCCCGACGGCGACGAATGCATAGGTCAGGTACTTGCCGACGAGGTTCAGCCGGAAGAGATCGAGCGTCAGGGGAAAGACGACCACCAGCAGCAGGGCGAGCAGCAACAGCCCTCCCAGTCCCGATTTGCCGCCGAACATTTTTTCATATGCCGCATGCATGATGATTCCTTTCGCTTACGTGGTTTTCCTGCGGTTTACTTGCGGATCTTTGCGGCGAACAGGCCCTGCGGACGCAGCATCAGGATCACGATCACCGCGGACAGCGTGAGCACCTTGGCCATCGAGCCGGTCATGAAGAACTCGGAGGTCGACTGCGTCTGGGCGATCGAGAAGGCCGAGACGATGGTGCCGACCAGGCTTTGCGCGCCGCCGAACACCACCACCAGGAAGGTGTCGACGATGTACAGTGAGCCGCTGGTGGGTCCGGTCGAACCGATGGTGGTGAAGGCCGCGCCTGCCACACCTGCCACACCACAGCCGAGCGCAAAGGTGGTGCGGTCGACCTTGCGGGTATTGATGCCAACTGCGCCGCTCATCAGCCGGTTCTGCATCGTCGCCCTTACCTGCAAACCCCAGCGGGACCGGAACAGCAGCACGAAGATGCCCCCGGTGAGCAAGACCGTGATGCACATCATGAAAAGGCCGTTGATCGGAATGTCGATGTTCTCGCTCGGCTGGAAGGAACCCATCAGCCAATCCGGCAAGGTCGCGCTCACTTCCTTGGCACCGAAAATGGAGCGGAAGGCCTGCTGCATGGCGAGGCTCAGACCCCAGGTCGCAAGCAGCGTATCGAGCGGCCGCTTGTAGAGCTTGCTGATCATCAGCCACTCGGTGAGGTAGCCGATGCCGTATGCCGCGAGGAAGGACAGCACCACCGCGAGGAAGAAGTAGTACGGCTGGAAGGCCGGCGCGTAGGTCGTGGTCAGCGTGGACAGCAGGTAGGTCATGTAGGCGCCGATGGTGAGGAACTCGCCATGCGCCATGTTGATCACGCCCATCTGGCCGAAGATGATGGCCAGGCCGAGCGCCATCAGCAGCAGCACGCAGAAAACCGACAGGCCGTTGAAGCCCTGCATGGCGAAGATGGCGCCGAATTCGGATAGTGAGGTCATGGGGGGTGCTCCGGTATGTACTTGAAACGTTTCAGCTTGCGCACGCTCCGCAATGTCCCCTCCCCCTTCCAGGGGGAGGGTTAGGGGCGCCCGGCGAGGGTGGGGGTAGTGAGGTCGACCGACTGCATGCGTTGAATCGACCTCCCTACCCCCATCCCAGCCAAGAGGACTGTGCTTACGCACAATCCGCTCCGCAGGCGGACAACATGTTGTCCGAATTCCCTGCTACGCCCCCCTGAAAGGGGGAAGGAGCCGGGAGTCAAACGCGGGTCAGTACTGTGCTTACTGATATCCCTTCGGAAACGGATTCGGCTCGATCAGGCCCGACTCGTACACCACCTTGAACTGGCCATCTTTCTGCGCCTGGCCGATCCTTGTCTTGCTCCACAGGTGATGATTCGGATGCACCTTCACATAGCCTTCCGGCGCAATCTTCAGCTCGATGTCCTTGGATGCCGCAACCACCTTGTCGACGTCAAAGCTGCCGGCCTTTTCCACCGCCGCCTTCCACAGCCATGGGCCGAGGTACGCCGCCTGCGTGACGTCGCCCACGACCGCGCCGGGCCCGTACTTTGCCTTGAAGTCGGCAACGAACTTCTTGTTGTTGGCGTTATCGAGGCTCTGGAAATACTTCATCGATGCATAGAAGCCTTCGACGTTCTCGCCGCCAATGCCGAGCATTTCATCCTCGGTGACCGACAGCGTGAGCAGCGTCTGCTTGTCGGCCGTCACGCCGGCCGCCTTCAGCTGCTTGTAGAAGGCGACGTTCGACCCGCCCACGACCGCCGAGAAGATCACGTCAGCCTTTTTCAGTTTCATCTTGTTGATGAGCGAGCCGAACTGGGTGTTGCCCAGCGGGTAGTAGTCCTCGCCGACGACCTGCCCCTTCAGCACGGTTTCAATATGCTTGCGGGCGATCTTCATCGAGGTGCGCGGCCAGATGTAGTCGGAGCCGACGAGATAGAAAGTCTTCGCCTTTTTCTCCTTCGCGATCCAATCGAGGCCGGCAAGGATCTGCTGGGTCGCTTCCTGGCCGGTGTAGATCACGTTCTTCGATTGTTCCAGGCCCTCATAGAAGGTAGGGTAGTACAGCAAGCCGTTTTCCTTTTCGAATACTGGCAGCACCGCCTTCCGGGAAGCCGACGTCCAGCAGCCGAACACCGCCGCCACCTTGTCGCTCACCAGCAGCTTTTTCGATTTCTCGGCGAAGGTCGGCCAGTCGGATGCGCCGTCCTCCTGGATAATCTTGATCTTGCGGCCGAGTACGCCGCCCATCGCGTTGATCTGGTCGATCGCGAGGCGTTCGGCCTGGATCGAACCGGTCTCGCTGATGGCCATGGTGCCGGAGGCGGAGTGCAGCTGGCCGACCGTGACTTCGGTATCGGTGACGGCGAGCTTGGTGGTGTTGACTTTCGCGGTCGGGAACTGCTGCGCAAAAACCACTGCGTGGGATGCCATCGCGGTCGCGGCGGCTAGGCCGATCAGGACTTGACGGCGACGTGCCGACTTGATGGCGGGAGAGGATGGGTTGGACATGCGGTACTCCTTTCAGGCAGTGATGGTTCGGACAAGCGGGAAAACTCGGGATGCGCGGCGGTGTCGTTTTGCCTTGCCGGCGGTGCTGCTCATGCGGCGCGTCTTGGGATGAAGAGTAGGAAATATCGCTGCGATGCAGCAATACGTCGTTTGACGTAATTGACGGACAGGCATGCAGGAGGAACCACTGCATGCACCGCTTTGTTCAGCGCCTGCATCGCTGCAGTGCAATAACGGGTGCGACTCGGTGCACAGACACCATGTGCGAGATAGCGTCGGACCCGTCGTACGTCAAACGTACGTCAAACGACGTAGGAGGCACCTTGTATCCGATGCAGTTCCTCTGCGCGACCGTGCATGTCGGCGCCCGCTGGTTCGGATATTGCTTTTAGGGAGGAAGAAGCGGCCACCGCACCATAACGTGCATCATGCGGCGCTCCGCCGATGGGAGAAACAATGGATAGCCCCGCCTCCCAGCGCATCGTCAAGATCCGGCGCGACTACAACACCTGGGTCGCGAACGAGACGCTGGAAGACTACGCGCTGCGGTTCACGCCGCGCGCCTTTCGTAAATGGTCCGAGTTCCGCATTGCCAATACGGCGCTCGGCGCGATCTCCTTCCTCGCGCTGGAAGCGATCGGCGGCGCGATCACGCTCAGTTACGGCTTCACCAATGCGCTGTGGGCAATCCTGTGCGTGTCGGCGCTGATTTTCCTGACCGGCCTGCCGATCAGCTACTACTCGGCCAAGTACGGCGTCGACATGGACCTGCTTACCCGCGGCGCCGGCTTCGGCTATATCGGCTCCACCATCACCTCGCTGATCTACGCATCCTTCACCTTCATCTTCTTCGCGCTGGAAGCGTCGATCATGGCGCAGGCAGTCGAGCTGTATTTCGGCCTGCCGATCGTCTGGGGCTACATCGTCTGCTCGCTGGCGGTGATTCCGCTCGTCACGCACGGCATCACCTTCATCAGCCGGTTGCAGGTATGGACGCAGCCCCTATGGCTGCTGCTGCTCATCCTGCCGTATGCCTGCGTGCTGGCGAAAGAGCCGACCGCACTGTCCGACCTGCTGACCTTCTCCGGCAAGGTGGAGGACGGCACGACGTTCAACCTGCTGCTGTTCGGAGCAGCGGCCAGCATCGCCTTCTCGCTGATCGCGCAGATCGGCGAACAGGTGGACTTCCTGCGCTTCCTGCCTGAAAAGACACCGCAGAACCGGCTGCGCTGGTGGACCGCGCTGATTGCTGCCGGCCCGGCATGGATCGTCCTCGGCGCCCTCAAGATGCTGGGCGGCGCCCTGCTCGCCTTCCTCGCCATCCAGCAGGAGGTGCCGATCGATGCGGCGATGGAACCGACCCAGATGTACCTTGTCGGCTTTTCCTATGTCTTCTCCAGCCCTGAATGGGTGCTCGGCGCCGTCACCCTGTACGTGCTGGTGTCGCAGATCAAGATCAATGTCACCAATGCCTATGCCGGCTCGCTTGCCTGGTCGAACTTCTTCGCCCGCCTGACGCACAGCCATCCGGGCCGGGTGGTATGGCTGGTCTTCAATGTGCTGATCGCGGTCCTGCTGATGCAGGTCGGCGTATTCAAGGCGCTGGAACATGTACTTACCGTCTATTCGCTGGTTGCCATCTCGTGGATCGGCGCGGTGGTGTCCGATCTCGTGATCAACAAGCCGCTCGGCCTCTCGCCGCCGCATATCGAGTTCAAGCGCGCCTACCTGTACGACGTCAATCCGGTCGGCGTGGGCGCGATGCTGCTGGCGTCGCTGCTTTCGGGCGCGGCGCTGGCCGGCGTGGCAGGGCCGACGGCGCAGGCGCTGGCGCCATTCATCGCGCTCGGCAGCGCGATCGCGATCGCGCCGCTGATTGCGCTGGCAACCGGCAGCCGCTTCTATCTCGCCCGCACCGATACGCTCAAGGCCGAGGCCGGCCGGTCGCTGCAATGCGTGATCTGCGAGAACCGTTTCGAAGCCGATGACATGGCGCACTGCCCGGCCTACAAGGGGGCGATCTGCTCGCTCTGCTGCTCGCTCGACGCCCGCTGCAACGACCGCTGCAAGACCGGCGCACGCCTGCCGGAGCAGGCTGCGGATGCATTGCAGCGCCTGCTGCCGGAAAGCGTCATGGCGACGCTGCAAGGCAGGATCGCGCAATACCTGATGTTGTTCGGCGTTCTGGCGGGGGCGCTGGCTACCGTGCTAAGCCTGTTGTACTTCCAGGAACTTGCGCGCGGCGCCGGTCCGGGATCGCTGTCGACGGCGTCCCCCGAATCACTGCGCGATGTCTTTTTGCATCTCTTCGCCGCTCTGCTGCTGCCGACCGGCGTCGGATCGTGGTGGCTGGTGCTGACGAACGAAAGCCGCCAGGTAGCGCAACAGGAATCGGACCGCCAGACCAACCTGCTACTGCAGGAAATTGACGCCCACCGCCAGACCGACATCGAACTGCAGCGCGCGAAGGAGGCGGCGGAGGCCGCCAACCTCGCAAAGAGCCGGTATGTGACCGGGATGAGCCACGAACTGCGCACGCCGCTCAACAGCATCCTCGGCTATGCGCAGATCCTGCAGATGGACGCGTCGCTGCCGGAATCCCGGCGGGAGGCCGTCGACGTGATACGCGGCAGCGGCGAACACCTGCTCAGCCTGATCGACGGCCTGCTCGACATCGCCCGCATCGAAGCGGGCAAGATGCGGCTCGATTCCGACGAACTGCCGTTGCAGGAATTCCTCGATCAACTGGTGCGCATGTTCACGCCGCAGGCGGCCGAAAAGGGACTCGCCTTCCATTTCACCCAGATCGGCCAGGTGCCGCCCGTCGTGCATGCGGACCGCAAGCGGGTTCGGCAGATACTCATCAACCTGCTCGGCAACGCGGTCAAGTTCACCGATTCCGGCTCGGTTACGCTGCGGGTGCAATACGTCCGCGGCATGGCACGCTTCGACATCATCGATACCGGCATCGGCATCCCGGCGGCAGACCTCGAACGCATCTTCCTGCCTTTCGAACGCAGCGGCGATGCGCAGTTGCGGGACGATGGCGGCACCGGTCTTGGACTGGCCATCAGCAGCATGCTCGCCCACATCATGGGCGGAGAATTGTCGGTGACCAGCAGCATGCACGCCGGCAGCACCTTCACCCTCAAGCTCTACCTGTCGGAAGTGCGTTCGCCGCGGCCGCGGATCAAGCCCCAGGACCACGTGCTCGGCTATCTCGGCCCGCGCAAGCGCATCCTGCTGGTGGACGACCAGGCGTCGCAGCGCAATGTACTGGCCGACATGCTGACTCCGCTCGGCTTTGAAGTCACCCAGGCCGGAAGCGGCGCGGATTGCCTCGCCTGCCTGGACCGTGTGCGGCCGGACATGGTGATGCTGGACATTTCGATGCCGGGCATGGACGGATGGGCACTGTGCCGCGCGCTGCGCGAGCGCGGCCATGTGCATCTACCCATCCTGATCGTCTCGGCCAATGCCTTCGAATCCGTACCGCGTCACGGCGACGACACCTGCCACGACGGCTTCCTTGTCAAGCCGGTATCGCTGATCGACCTGCTGTCCATGCTCAAACGCCACCTGCATATCGAATGGCTCTCGAGACCGCAGAGCCCGCCGCCGGTCACCGCACAGGCCGCTGCACGCACGGTCATGCTGGTGCCCCCAAACGCGCAACTGACGGCCCTCCTCGAACTCGGCTCGGTCGGCTATGTCAAGGGCATTCTCGACAAGCTGGACGACATCGAGCGACGCGACGCCGCCTATGCGCCGTTCACCGACGAACTGCGGCAACTGGTGAAGCGCTTTTGCCTGAACGACTATTCCATTCGCATCAAGGAACTGATACGCCATGACATGGACAATATCCAATAGCAATGTAGTGCTGATCGTGGACGACGTGCCCGCCAATCTTGCGCTGCTGTCCGATGCACTCAATGACAGCGGCCATACGGTGCTGGTCGCCACCGACGGCCTGAGCGCGCTCGAGCGTCTGAATTTCGTGGTGCCCGACCTGATCCTGCTGGATGCGGTGATGCCGGGCCTGGACGGTTTTGAAACCTGCCGCCGCATCAAGCAGATGCGCAGCGCCAGCGATATCCCGGTCGTCTTCATGACAGGACTGACCGAAACCGAGCATGTCGTGAAAGGCTTCGAAGTGGGCGGCGTCGATTACGTCACCAAGCCCATTCAGCCGCGCCAGGTGATCGCGCGCATCACCACCCACATTCGCAGCGCGCGCATGATGGCACGGGCACGCACGGCGATCGACGCGGCCGATCATGCGGTGATCGTTCTCGGGCCGGATCGTGAGCCGGTCTGGCAAACCGCCAAGGCAATCGTCTGGCTGGACAAGTATTTCGATGACGCCGGGTCGTCGACGCAGGCACTGCCGCGCATGCTGACCGACTGGCTGCTGCTACGGCTTGCCGTGGCGGAAGCGGATGAGCAGTCGGCTGCGCCGCTGTGCGTCACCAAAGCGGATGCGCAGCTCAACATCCGCCTGTCGCGCGGCGATGCCGGTTCAGAACTCCTGCTGACCCTGGAAGAGCGCCGTATCGCCACTCCCCTTCAGGACGGCGCGCAAGCCATGGCGGACTTCCGCTTGACGCCGCGGGAAAGCGAGGTGCTGGCCTGGGTGGCGAAAGGAAAGACCAACCGCGACATCGCCGAGATCGTCGGCATGAGTCCCCGAACCGTGAACAAGCACCTGGAACATATTTACGTCAAGCTGGGAGTGGAAACACGGTCCGCCGCTGCCGCGCTGGTGGCTGGCAGGATGGGCGGCAACCCCGGCAGCATTAATTGACCCCGAGCGGGCGCACCACTGCGATGCAGCAACGAATTGCAAGGATTGTCGGATTGCGCCACAGCATGCCTCTGGATTCACAGGACTCCAACCCGTTGAACCTTAGAAGGCGGTGTCGCCCGCGGCACCGTTCAGCATGCGCGCCACCCGCTCCCGCATGCGGGCAGCGTGCGAGCCTTCCCAGTACACCTGCGCGCAGGCATCGCATTCGTAGAAATGCTGGTAGTAATGCCGGCTATGATGCGGCACCCGGTCAGCCACTGCGCTCTTTTCCACCGTGCGCAGCATGCCGTTGCAGTTCAGGCAGCGGGTCAGGGCACGGGCGCTGGCCGCCAGCTGGAAACGCCGGATGACTTCCATCACCTGCTCATCGCCGTCGATCGCATGCACATACGCGCCGCGCACGATGTCCTTGCGGATGAGCAGATCGCGATCCCGCGTGAGGACGATGCGGTTTTCGTCGGCGGCGATCACCGCCACCTCCAAATCACCATAGTCGTTGCGGTACAGAACATCAAAACCGAGCATGCGAAGGTTCTTCGCGAGCTGGCCCAGATGCGCATCGGCAATAAATCGCGGCGCCGCGCCCTCGGGCGCGCGCAGTTTCGCCAGCGGTGCGATGTCGAAACTGCTGAAACACGGATAGACACTGACCCGGTCGCCATCCGCAAGGCGATAGGAAAAGTCGACCGGCTCGCCGTTCACGAGGATAAGGTCGACCTCGGTATGCGGCACACCGAGTGCTTCGATCATGTGCTTGACCGTGGCGTCGCGGGGAAATGCGCGGATGCAGGAGCGCTGCCGGAATGCTGGCGCCAGGAAGTGGTTCAACTCGGCATAGAAACGGAATTCGGCGCTGGCCACGATGCATCGATTCGAAAGCTGCAGGTAGGCGGATAACACATGTCCTTGTGCGGCATCGCGCTACCACAGCGATGCCGCATGACTGTCCGTAGCCATCATGCTGACGGTGAAGCGCGGTAACTGCAGGAAACTCCCCTGCATGCATGTCATGCGATGGTGTTGAAGTTTGTTCGTGCCCGGGTAGTTTTTACACGGATCGAAATCATGCTTCAAACCGACCGCATGACCAGCATGTCGCGTATTTGTCCAATTGCCGCGCCGGGGTTCAGTCCCTTCGGACACACGTCGGCGCAATTAAGAATCGTGCGGCAGCGGAACAGGCGATAAGGGTCTTCAAGATTATCGAGCCGCTCGCTGGTGGCCTGATCGCGGCTGTCGACAATGAAGCGGTGTGCCTGCAGCAGGCCGGCCGGACCGACGAACTTGTCCGGGTTCCACCAATAGCTGGGACAGGATGACGAACAGCAGGCGCACAGGATGCATTCATACAGGCCGTTCAGCTGGTCGCGCTCTTCCGGCGTCTGCAGGCGTTCGCGTTCCGGTGGCAGGGTTTCGTTGACCAGCCACGGTTTGATCGAGTGGAACTGCTTCCAGAACTGCGTGAGGTCGACATAGAGATCGCGTATGACCGGAAAGCCGGGCAAGGGGCGCAGCACCACAGGTTGTTTGAGTTCCCGGATGTTGGTCAGGCAGGCCAAACCGTTCTTGCCATTGATGTTCATCGAGTCCGACCCGCAGATGCCCTCGCGGCACGAACGCCGGAACGAGAGCGTGTCGTCGATCTCGTTCTTTATCTTGACCAGCACGTCCAGCAACATCCGGTCATTGTGGCCAACCGGGACTTCCAGTTCCTGGTTATACGGCGCCTTGCCGGTATCGGGGTCGTAACGGTAAATCTGCAATTTCAATGTGCGGGTTGTTGTATCCATCGATTCTCTCCAATTTTCACGGCGAGATGCAGCATTCATGCCTAGGGCCTGTTACGACTTGGATGCTCCTTAGGGAACACTGCCACAGCCTCCCGCGTAGCGACTGTTGATGAACATTCGTCATCGGTTTCATGTCGAAAGGCGGGCGGCAATGCTCATAACCCCGTTCGGAGATCCCTATGGAAACATTTGCCGGTGTGGACGCCACCCTGCTTGCGCGTATCCAATTCGCCTTTACCGTCAGCTTCCATATCATCTTCCCGGCATTTTCCATCGGCCTCGCCGCATTCATCGCCACACTTGAAATACGCTGGCTGCGAAGCGGCGAGCAGTACCTGCATACCCTGGCACGCTTCTGGACCAAGATTTTCGCGGTGTCGTTCGCCATGGGAGTGGTATCGGGCATCGTGATGGAATACCAGATCGGAACCAACTGGAGCCGCTTTTCCGAAATCATCGGCCCCGCGATCGGGCCCCTGTTCGGCTATGAGGTTTTGACCGCGTTTTTCCTTGAAGCCAGCTTTCTGGGCATCATGCTGTTCGGCTGGAACCGGGTGCCGCCCTTGTTGCATACCTTTGCCTCGATCATGGTGGCGGTCGGTACGGCACTGTCCGGGTTCTGGATTCTTTCGGCGAATAGCTGGATGCACACGCCGGCCGGATTCGAGATGCGCAACGGCATCGCCTATCCGCTCGACTGGTGGGCAATCATCTTCAATCCAAGCTTCCCGTACCGCTTCACCCACATGATGATCGCGACCTATCTCACGACGTCGGTGGTGGTGCTGGCGACGGGCGCGCGCTATGTCCTGGCGGGCAAGTTCGAACGCGAAGCCCGCACCATGGTGCATATGGGACTGGGCATGCTGGCGGTGCTGGCACCGATCCAGATCCTGGTCGGCGACCTGCACGGCCTGAATACAAGCAAGCACCAGCCGGCCAAGGTGGCTGCAATGGAAGCACATTGGGACAGCTCCCATCCGGCGCCGCTGGTGCTGTTCGCGTGGCCGGACGAGAAAGCCGAACGCAACGTGGCCGAGATTTCCATTCCGAAGCTCGGCAGCCTGATCATCACGCATGATCCGAATGGCCGTTTCCCCGGCCTGCTCGACTTCGCGCCGGAAGACCGGCCGCCGGTCGTGCCGGTGTTCTTCATGTTCCGCGTGATGGTGGGCATCGGGCTGCTGCTGCTGGCGATCGGTTTTACCGGTGTCTACCTGTGGTGGCGCAAGCGGCTGTTCTCCGCCACCTGGTTTCTCAAGCCGCTCGGCTATGCGTGGCCATTGGGCTTCGTCGCAATCATCGCCGGCTGGATCGTGACCGAAGTCGGGCGGCAACCGTGGATCGCCTACGGCATATTGCGCACCGCCGACGCCGCATCGCCGGTCGCCGCGTCGACGGTCGCCATATCGCTGGCGTTGTTCGTGATCGTGTATTTCGTGGTGTTCTCCGTCGGCATTTTCTACATTTACCGCATGCTGCGGCGCGGGCCGAAACCGGTGGAGGATCCGAATGCGCTGCCCAACCGCCCCCTCTCAGCAGGAGACCCGGCATGAACGCCATCTTGAACGACCAGGCCTATTACCTGCCCATCGTGCTGACGCTGGTCCTTGGCGCGGCGGTGGCACTGTATGTCGTGCTGGACGGTTTCGACCTCGGCATCGGCATCCTCTTTCCCTACTATCCGAACGAAGAAGACCGCGATGTCATCATGAATTCGGTGGCGCCGTTCTGGGACGGCAACGAGACATGGCTGGTCATGGGCGGCATTACACTCTGGGTCGGCTTTCCGATCGCTTTTGCGATCATCCTGCCAGCGGTATACCTGCCGATTCTCGTATTGTTGCTGGCGCTCATCTTTCGCGGTGTGGCATTTGAATTTCGATGGGTGGCCAAACCCCGTCAGCGAAAATGGGACATCTCATTCGCGGCCGGGTCGACGCTGGCTGCGTTTGCCCAGGGCCTGGTGCTGGGTGCGGTATTGCAGGAAATCCCGATGGAGGATGGCCAATATGCCGGCAATGCATGGGACTGGCTCACGCCATTCAGCCTGATGTGCGGCTTTGCGCTGGTGGCCGGTTACGCACTGCTCGGCGCCACTTGGTTAATGATGAAAACCGAAGGCGAAGTCGAACAGCGTGCCCGCCGCATCGGTGTGCCGTTGCTGTTCGCGCTTCTGTTGTTCATCGGCATCGTCAGCCTATGGACGCCGCTGGAGATCGAGCGCATCGCCGAACGCTGGTTCAGCACACCGAATTTCTATTTCCTTTCCCAAGTGCCGCTTGCGACGCTGCTCCTTGCCTGGCTATGCTGGCGCGGCATCCGGCGTGGCAAGACAATCACGCCTTTCGCGTCTGCGATCGGATTGTTCCTGCTTGCATTCGCCGGACTGATCATTTCCAACATGCCTTACATGGTTCCGCCTTCCCTGACCATTTGGGATGCCGCCACGACAGTGCCTTCGCAGAAATTCTTTTTGGTTGGCGCGGCGATTCTTCTGCCGATGATTCTTGCTTATACCGTCTTTGTATTCTGGATTTTCCGCGGCAAAGTGAAGGCCGGAGAGGGATACCACTAGGCACTATTTACCTCCCGGGAAACAGTCTTATCTACGATCAAGACCTCCGCATTGCGCTGTATTGTTTTCAATAGGGCATGGAACATTTACAAGAGAAAATTGCCGAAGCACAGTAAGCCGCCGATCCAGTGATCCCTGATACGGGCACAGGAATTGCACTACCTACGCAACCCGCTATGTAAAGTACGTCTCGACGACGTACTTGGAAGTCCGGGCAATGACGAGGAGGTTGTCATGAACAAGGATGTGGTTGCAAAAACCTTGAGGCAGCATCGGCAAGCGAAGCGGATGCCGGGCATTACCGGATTCGCCGGCGGCACACCTATCGAAGCAGCATCCTGCGATGCATCGCGAATGCACCAGGATCCAGTCCTGCAACCGGACGGCGAACGTTCGGCCGGACACCGGTAAATCACGGCGCGTCTTGCGTCCAACGGTCACCGACAGCAACCGGGAATACACCAGGCATGCGTAAGCGATGCGCATAAGGATGTACACACGCCGCGATAAACGGAGCTGAAAACGGATCTGAAAGCGGAGCTGACTTAGCCGACGTTCGCCTGCATGTGATTTTTAGGCGCGACAGGCAGCACGAACGGGCACGGCAGCCATTTATATAACACACCGGATCGGACAGCCGACGGCGAAGGTACAAGGAGACAGGACATGAGTTTCGATCAGCAAGAGGCCATGGTGATCTGCATATCACCGGGGATCAACGGGCGATGGGATGTATCGGAAAAAGGATTCGAAGAACCGCTGGCGTCGTTTAACGACAAGGAGGATGCCTATGCATATGCGACTGACTTGAGCAGGACAAAGGAAGGTTCGACCGTGCTGGTGGAAGACGGTGAAACCTTTATCCCGCTGTCGACCCTGGTCGAAGCAGGGAACGATCACGATGGACGCACATCGGGCAATGCCGGCTGAACCGGCAAGCGATCCCGACGACAGGCATCGTACTTGCAACAACAAATTTGCAGGACCCGTCTGCACGATACACCGCAGCGGAGCAGGAACCTTGACGCGGAAAATTCGAGGAGGAATTTGAAGTGGAAAGAAAGCGCGTGATGAACGGAAGAACCCAGGCAGCCTCTTCTGTCATCCGTGACTTGCAGCAGAAGTGTGAAGCGGGCTATGAACCATTTAATGTGTAGCCAGTCTATTAAATAGCAATTTTATTAACATCACATGGAGGTTAGCATGAACTTTATTATCTGGATCGTAGTAGGTGGTGTTCTCGGTTGGCTCGCCAGCCTGGTCATGAGAACAGATGCAAGCCAGGGCATGTTCCTGAACGTGATCGTCGGTATCGTCGGCGCACTGCTTGGTGGTTGGCTCCTGGCTCCGCTGTTCGGTACCGGCACGATTAACCAGAACGACTTTAGTATCTCGTCGCTGCTCGTGTCGTTCCTGGGTGCCGTGATCCTGTTGGCCATCGTGAATCTGCTGCGTCGAGGCACACCTCGGTAATGCGTAGTTAGATTTCCGGTTCACCCAGCTTCCCGGCAAGGGGCCGTAACGCAAAACGTTTCATGCCAAGACGTTCGTGTTACGGCCCCTTCATCCATTCAACGCAAGCGTTGCCTTGTTCCCCGCGTACCCTGATCAGGCATTGCCGGTCGCCTGCTTCCCGGCACTGCGCCTTGCCTCTTCCTCGTACAACTCTTTCTTCGACAGCTTGCCTACCGGTGTCTTCGGCAACTGGTCGCGTATCTCCATCGCCTGCACCATCTCATGCTTGCCCAGGCGCCGCTTGAGGAAGTTTTTCAACTCGTCCAGCGTGAATGACGGTGCGCCCTGCTTGAGCGTGATGAACGCCTTCGGCGACTGTCCGCGATAACTGTCTTCCACGCCGATTACGCTGACTTCGGCGACCGAGGGATGTTCGTAGATCGCTTCCTCCACATTGCGCGGATAAACGTTATAGCCACCGCACAGGATCATGTCCTTGGTGCGGTCGACGATAGTCACGAAACCGTCCTCGTCCATGTAGGCGACATCGCCGGTACGGAAAAATCCGTCCGGAGTCATCGATGCAGCCGTCGCTTCCGGCTTCTTCCAGTAACCCTTCATCACGTTCGGTCCCTTGATGCACATTTCGCCGCGCTCGCCGAGCGGGACTTCCACCGACGGGTCATCCACGCTGACGAACTTGAGCGTCACGCCGACGGTGGGCAATCCGCAAGAGCCGACTTTCTGCTTGCCGTAGACCGGCGTGAAGGTACCGGTAGGCGACGTCTCCGTCATGCCCCAGCCTTCCGCCAGCGAGCAGCCGGTCAGGCGCTGGAACTGCTGGTTCACTTCAACCGGCAGCGGCGCACCGCCGGACCCGCAAAACTTCAGCGCACTGAGATCGAACTTGCCGATCTCCGGGTGGTTGATGATGGCGGTATACATGGTAGGCACGCCGGGGAAAACGGTGATCTTTTTCTCCGCCAGGTCCTTGATCACCGCATCGAGATCGAAACGGGTATGCAGCACCAGTTCGGCACCCATGCGCAGCCCGAACAGCATGTTGACCGTCAGCGCATAGATGTGGAACAGCGGCAGCACCGCCATCACCCGCTCCTTGCCCTCTTCCAGAACTTTCGGTTCGCCGCTGGTAACGGCATGGATCTGGCTGCAGGCGGTGGTGAGATTGGCATGGCTGAGCATCGCGCCTTTTGGCAGACCGGTGGTGCCGCCGGTGTACTGGAGCACCGCGATGGTGGCGTCGGGGTCGGTAACGGGATAGGACTGGAACGCCCCGTCATTCTCGAGCAATGCGGCGAAGCGCATATGGTGGTCGTCCTGCCGCACCTCGGCCAGCAGGCCGCCCTTCTGCATGTGCGCGCGAACCGGATCGGGCTGGGCGGTCATCTCGGCAAGGTCGCCGACGATCAGCTTCTTCAGGCGGCTGCGGCCGAGTAGATCCGCCATCTGCGGATACAGTACCGCCAGGTCGAGCGTGACCATGATGTCCGTCTCGCTATCCTCGACTTTGTGCGCAAGGACTTTTTCTGCGTCGAGCGGCGAGTAATTCACCACCGTGCCGCCGGCCTTCAACACGGCGAAGAAGCTGATCACGTAATGCGGTGTGTTCGGCAGGTACAGGCCGACATGCACGCCGGGCTTGACGCCGAGTTGCTGAAAACCCTTGGCGGCGCGATCGACCAGCTGCAGCAATTCGCGGTAGCTGGTTTTCCGGCCCATGAAGTCGAGCGCGGTATTGTCGGGCCAGCGGGCCGCGGCATCATCGAGCAGCTGCGGCACCGGGCTGGTGGAAAGCGGCGCATCCCAGCGCACGCCGTCGGGATAGGATTTCAACCACGGATGTTGGGCTTGTACTTCAGGCATGCTTGTCTCCTGTTGGATGCCGGTGCGGCATGGCGGACAAGTCCTCTCCCCCTTCCAGGGGAAGGGTTAGGGGTGTAGCAGGGGTTTCGTGCAGCATGCTGCACGCCTGCGGAACGATCACCGCTTACAAGCGGTGATGCGTCCTGCAAGGAGGGGTAGTGAGGATGATCGACGATATGCGATTGTTCAATCTCACTACCCCCATCCCAGCCTTCCCCCTGAAAGGGGAAGGAGCCGTTCCGCTTAACTTGCACCGTACTTTTATTGTTTTAAAACACTCTCTATGACGTCAAACACACGTCAATCCACCATCCACCGCCATCTGGTGACCGGTGACGAACGACGCTGCGTCGGAGCACAACCATAACACCGCGCCGGCAATCTCGCCCGCCTCGCCGATACGGCCGATCGGGTGAATCTTGGCAATGCCCTTTTCACGCCGCGGCTCGCGCTCCAGCGCCCGCTCCATCATCGGCGTGCGGATTACCCCGGGGCAGACGCTGTTGATACGGATGCCGGCCTTGCCGTATTCCGCCGCGGCGGTTTTCGTCATGCCGACCACCGCATGCTTGCTCGCCGCATAGATCGGTTGCAACGGTGCGCCGACCAGTCCGGCAACGGATGCGGTATTGACGATAGCACCGCCGCCCTGCTTCAGCATCTGACGTATCTCATGCTTCATGCATAACCACGCGCCTTTCACATTGACGCTGATGATGCGGTCGAATAGCGCCTCGTCGGCGTCGGCCAGCGGCTTGCTTTCCTCCTCGATGCCGGCGTTATTGAATGCGCAGTCAAGCCGGCCATAGGCGGCCACCGCTTTCCCGACCAGTGCTTCCACCTGCGCCTCCTTCGCCACATCCGCCTGGACGAAGATCGCCTCGCCCCCTGCCTGGGTGATCAGCGCGACCGTCTCCTCACCAGCGGACGATACATCGCAAACCACCACGCGCGCACCAGCCGCGCCGAAGGCCAGCGCCGTCGCGCGGCCGATGCCGCCGGCGCCGCCGGTAACCAATACCACCTTGTTTGCAAATAACTGTTCCGCCATGCCATTCCTTATTCATTGAGAATTCAAACGCAACAAGGAATCCCGTGCATCATCGCTTGCGGATGCGCGGGATTCCTTTGCTTGAGCCAGCCGGTTCTCCGGCTGCCTGTCCGGCCTATCGTTTCAGGGTCTTGTACTTCGACAACTCCAGTTTGCCGATCTGGTTACGGTGCACTTCATCCGGGCCATCGGCGATCCGCAACGATCGCGCGCCGGCATAGGCATGCGTCAGGAACTCGTCCGTCATGCCGCCGCCGCCATGCGCCTGGATTGCCCAGTCGATCACCTGGCACGCCATGTTCGGCGCGGCCACCTTGATCATGCCAATCTCCTTGGCGGCGGCCTTGTTGCCCACGGTGTCCATCATCTGGGCGGCATTCAACACCAGGAACCGCGCCTGGTCGATCATGATGCGCGCCTCGGCGATGCGTTCCAGTGTCACCGTCTGTTCCGCGACCGGCTTGCCGAAGGCCACGCGCGTCAATGTACGCTGGCACATTTTTTCCAGGGCACGTTCAGCCAGGCCGATCAATCGCATGCAGTGGTGGATGCGGCCTGGCCCGAGGCGGCCCTGCGCAATCTCGAATCCGCGTCCTTCGCCGAGCAGCATGTTGGATGCTGGCACCCGCACATTGTCGAACACGATCTCTGCATGACCATGCGGCGCATCGTCGAAGCCCATCACCGGCAAGTGGCGCAGAATATTCACGCCCGGCGTGTCGCGCGGCACGATGATCATCGATTGCTGCTGGTGCTTGTTCGGGTTACTCGGATCGGTCTTGCCCATGAAAATGAAGACCTTGCAGCGCGGATCGTTGGCGCCGGACGACCACCATTTGCGGCCGTTGATCACATACTCGTCCCCGTCGCGCTCGATGCGGCTTTCGATATTGGTCGCGTCCGACGATGCCACCGCCGGCTCGGTCATCGCAAAGCAGGAACGGATCTCGCCGTTCAGCAGCGGCACCAGCCATTGCTTCTGGTGTTCCGGCGTGCCGTAGCGTGCCAGCACTTCCATGTTGCCCGTGTCCGGCGCGGAACAGTTGAATACTTCCGGCGACCAGCTCGCGCGTCCCATGATCTCGCACAGCGGCGCATATTCGAGGTTGGTCAGGCCTGCCCCATGCTTGGATTCCGGCAGGAACAGGTTCCACAATTCCGCCGCGCGCGCCTTCTTCTTCAGCTCTTCCATCAGGACAGTCGGGACCCAGGCATCACCCTTGCGGCGGTTTTCCGCGATCTCTTCATGGAACTTCGCTTCATTCGGATAGATATGCTCATCCATGAATGCGATCAGGCGCTTCTGCAACTCTTGTACCTTGGGGCTATATTGGAAATCCATTCGTTACTCCGGTTAGTGGTGCGATGTATGCACGATGATTTATTTTCCGATTTCGATATTGCGTGCGGTGGCCAGTGCCGTCGCGCAAAGCGTTTCTTCGCCGCCGCGCACCGAGAAGACGTCGGCTGCGCACACCGTGATCAGCTTGCCCGGCGTGATGACCCGGCCACGCGCGACCAGACGTTCGCCGTTGGCGGGACCAACGATCTTCAGCGTGCAGTCGATGCTGGCGTTGATCCAGCCGGGCTGCAGCGTGGTGCCCGCAGCGGCGATGGCGGCAAAGTCCGCAGCGGCAAAAATTGCCGTTGCCTGCATCTGGCCGGGACGGAAACTTAGCTCCTCCCGGTACGGAATCTCGAGAGTGACTTCGCCGTGTTCAATGCCGACAAATTTCAGTCCGAGGAACTGCGCCATTGGCATCGCAAGCACGATCTTTTCGAGCGCCTGCCTTGCCTGCGGCGGCAATGAATACGGTGAATCGCTCATGGAGATTCCTTTGTCGGTAAGAGCGCGGGATCAGCCCACCAGGTAGCCGCCGTCCACATTGAGGCAGGTGCCGGTGGTATAGCTTGCCGCATCCGAGACCAGGTACAGCACCGCGCCCGCCATCTCGTCCGGCTTCGCGACACGCCGCTGCGGCACACGCGGCATCAGCCGCTTCAGCACTTCTTCGTTGTGCATCAGCGCCGAGGCGAACTTGGTATCGGTTGCGCCGGGCAGCAACGCGTTGACGCGAACGCCCGAGGAAGCGCACTCTTTCGCGAAGGCATGCGTCATCGACATCACCGCCGCCTTTGTGATCGAATAAATGCCCTGCTGATCGCCCGGGACGATAGCGTTCACCGACGCGACATTGACGATGCTGCCGCCGCCGTTCTTCTTCATCAATTTGGCGCCAAGGACTGAGCTGAAGAAATAGCCGCGGATATTGACATCCACCGTTTTCTGGAACGCCGACAAGTCAGTGTCGAGAATGTGACCGAAATACGGGTTGGTCGCCGCGTTATTGACCAGGATGTCGAGCTTGCCATGCTTGCTTTCAATGGCCGCGAACAAGGCTTCGATCTGCGCCATCTCGCCGATATGGCAGGCGATCGCTTCCGCCGACCCGCCGGCATCGCGTATCGCCTTGACCACTGCCTCGCAGCCGTCCAGCTTGCGACTGGAGACGATGACATGCGCGCCGTAAGCGGCGAGTGTCTTGGCGATGGATTCGCCGATACCGCGGCTGGCGCCTGTGACGAGCGCGGTCTTGCCGCTGAGGTCGAAGAGATTTGGTGTAGTCATGATTGTCCTGTGAATTATCGATAGGTGATGGTTTCGGGCTGGGCGAGTGCTTCCAGGTGGGCGAAACTGTTCAGGTAACTGAGGGTGAGTGCGCCGGGTCGGAACATCAGCCGTGTAACGGCACAGTTCACCAGCGACCAGTTGAGTTCGGCTACCTGGCGATCAGGAAAGCCGAGCACGTGCTGGCATAGCGTCGCGATCGTGCCACCCGAAGTGAAGACTGCGATGTTCTGCGACTTGCCGGCGCTGCTGATTACGCGTTCCAGCGCCGCGATGCAACGCGTGCGGAAAACCGACCACGGCTCGCGATACTCAGCGTCGTGCTCGCCGCTCATCCACCGTGCCATTGCCTTTTGGAAAAGCTCCTGGAACACGTACCGGGCGTTCGGCGTCTCCGCGAAAAATTTGTGCACGGCCGCCGGATCGTCGAATGCCGGACGATGCCGGACCAGTACTTCATGGTGGTCGTATTCATTGAAACCGGCGTCGGTCTCCCACTGCGCATCCAGCAGCAGGACTTCCGGCATGGCGGCGGTGCAGGCCTGCGCGGTCTGCTGATGCCGCTTCAGGTCGCCGGTAACGACGCGGTGGAATTTCTGCTGGCATTTGCCAAACCATTCCCCGAGGTGCCGGGCCTGTTCATGGCCCATTTTGGAGAGTTCGTCGTAATTGGCGCTGCCGAACGACGCCTGGCCATGACGAATCAGGAAGATCTGTCCCATGAAACACCGCCTTCACATTCATTACTCATCAGTTGTGAAGAGCTTAACTTCGGGAATAGAATCTATCAAATGAATAGTTATTATCAGCTTCCATCAATTTCATGCATATATCCAGAATCGACCTGAACCTGTTCACGGTCTTTGAAGCGATCTACACCGAAGGCAGCGTCACCCGCGCCAGCCAGAAGCTGAACCTGACCCAACCGGCGATCAGTCATGCGCTCGGACGCCTGCGCACGATGTTCAACGACCCGCTGTTTATCCGGCAGGGACACACGATGGTGTCGACACCGCTGGCTCGCAGCATGATCGAGCCGGTGCGCCGTTCCCTGCGCGGGCTGGAAGTCACGTTGAATGGACTCGACCGTTTCGATCCGGCAACTACGCCCAAGCAGTTCAGGCTGGCGTTGCGGGATGTGCTGGAAGCCACCATATTGCCGCCGCTGATCCAGCGCGTCAGCAGCAGCGCGCCATTAGTGGATCTGGCAGCCAGCCAGGTTGATCGGCGTGACCTGGAAAGTGAACTGGCGGCGGGCACGCTGGACGGCGCGATCGATGTGCTCCTGCCCTTGTCCAGCGACATCCTGCATACCCGCATCGACCAGGACTCGACCGTCGTAGTCGCGCGCAAGGGACATCCGGCCATCGATGGCACACTGGATCTATCGACTTACCTGAAGCAGGACCACATCCTCGCGAGTTCGCGCCGCAAGGGCCTGGGACTGGAGGATTTTGAACTGAGCCGGTTCGGCGTTGAAAGGCGCATCCGCCTGCGATGCCAGCATTACTTTGCCGCCTGCCGGGTGGTCAGCCAGACCGACCTGATCCTGACGATGCCGGGCCGCTATGCGCGTATTGCCAACCAGCAGTTCGACAACCAGATCCTGCCCTTCCCGCTCGAAGTGCCGGCCTTTGACGTGTTCCTGTACTGGCATGCGAACGTGGACAATGATCCCGCCAACCGCTGGCTGCGGGAGCAGATCATGCAGTCGTTTGCGACTTAACCAGCCGTCGGATGCGTCATGTCTTCCGGGCGGACCCATTGATCGAACTGTTCGGCGGTCACAAACCCGAGCGCAAGCGCCGCTTCGCGTAACGTGCTGCCATCGCGATGCGCCTGCTTCGCAATCTGCGCCGCCCGGTCGTAGCCGATATGCGGCGCCAGCGCCGTCACCAGCATCAGCGAGCGCTCCATCAGCTCCGCAATGCGGTCATGATTGGGTTCGATTCCCCGCACGCAATGCTCGTCGAAACTCTTCATGCCGTCGGCCAGCAAGCGGACGCTCTGCAGGAAATTATGGGCAATCAGCGGCTTGAACACATTCAATTCGAAATTGCCCATCGCCCCGCCCATGTTGATGGCGACATCATTGCCGAACACCTGGCAGCACAGCATCGTCAACGCCTCGCACTGCGTCGGATTGACCTTCCCCGGCATGATCGAACTGCCCGGCTCATTCTCGGGAATGCTGATCTCGCCCAAGCCGGACCGGGGACCGGATGCCAGCCAGCGGACATCGTTGGCAATCTTCATCAAGGCCGCGGCGAGTGTCTTGAGCGCGCCATGCGCGGCCACCATTGCGTCATGGGATGCGAGCGCGGCGAATTTGTTGGCGGCGCTTTTGAATGGCAGACCGGTGCTGCGTGCGAGTTCGGCAGCCACCCTGTCACCAAATTCAGGATGGGTGTTCAGGCCGGTCCCGACCGCCGTACCCCCGACGGCGAGTTCGTACAGCCCTGGAAGCGTTGCATTGATGACGGTCTCGGCGTGCTCGAGCTGCGCGACGTAACCGGAGAATTCCTGGCCAAGCGTGAGAGGCGTGGCGTCCTGGAGGTGGGTGCGGCCAATTTTGACGATGTCTTGGAAGGCGGTGGATTTTTCTTCAAAGGTGTTGCGCAAGGCATGCAGAGGACCGATCAATGTTTGCCTCACTGCGAGTGCAGCAGCAACATGCATTGCCGTGGGAAAGATGTCGTTCGACGATTGTCCCGAGTTGACGTCATCGTTTGGATGGATCAACCGCTCCTGCCCACGCTGGCCGCCGAGCAGTTCCGATGCGCGGTTCGCCAGCACTTCATTCATGTTCATGTTGCTTTGGGTGCCAGATCCTGTCTGCCATACGGAGAGGGGAAATTCGGAAAAATGCTTATCGGCAATCACCTCTTCTGCGGCAGAGATTATGGCATCGGCTTTGGATGGAGGCAGATTTCCCAAATCACGATTGGCTATTGCACAGGCACGTTTTACATTTGCTAGATCAGTAATTAATTTGTCGGGAAATTTTTCGGTTGAGATGCTGAAAAAATGCAAGGAACGTTGAGTCTGAGCCCCCCATAGCCGTTCTGCTGGCACCTCAATTCCGCCGAACGTATCGTACTCTTTCCGAAATTTCATGCTCACTCCAGAAGTCGTCCTTTTGGAACGCACTTGACAATTGAATTTGCGATTAAGGGCAATTCAATATGAGACTTGATAAAGAATCTGATAGTTCTTAAAAAAATGACCACCAATGACCCCTTGCTGTACTGCTATGGCTGTCCGCTTCTAGGATCAATAACGACATTGCGCATCCAAAAGAAAAAACCCCTCAAAATTCATTGAGGGGTCGAGTAGCGGTTATTGGGCTTGGGGAATGTACTCACGCCAAATTAGTCTTTTCCCGACAAAGTTTCTAGAACCACCATTATCTGAAGGCACTTTTCCAGACGGTTCTTTCGGCGTTCCGTCATCTGACGTGACCACACCAATTTTCCTCTGTCCTTTTAGGTAATAAACATTAATCCCCACAATTGGCGCATTAAATTTCTGAGAAACAATCTTGTTTGGATTTGTTCCAGTTGCATAGTTGAAATAATTGAACCATCCATAACCGCCTGGAGAACAAACCGTATTCGACGGAACAGTTGTCGGAACAAACAATATTCCTGAATCAAGCATCAGATCAACATGATTTCGTTCGCCTACATCAGGCAAGTCTACATACCACCCTCGCCCATTCTCAAAATCAACCGCATTACTTGTTGCATTTCGAACTGCGTTATCTGTAGTTATCACTTGCTCCTGAAGCACAGTACGAGGATTGTTCAACGTCGTAGTTGCGTTGTCGTCTTTAATTGCATATACCGAATGCTTCTGCGTATTGGTCAAATCGCTTATTTCCAAGTACTTTCCTGTTGCAACCATCACTAAATCTTTCTTGTTGATGGTGCTTATCTCAGGAGTTGACGTAATAGGTTGGCCAATACCATTCGGGTCTTTCAGTACCGCAAATGCCATAGACGAATTGGTACTAAGATCGAATCGCCATAAATTACCTTCCAGGTCGCCACCATATACATATCGACTGGTGTTGTTCTTCATTGGGTCGACCGCTCTGCCTGCTACCTTGCCTAAGCCGCTTGGCGTCGTTGTGCTTCCGACCCCTGTCGAAATTCTACTGATGTGCGTTCCAGTCCAGGCATTCCTAACGAAAAGATACCCTTGTCCATTGCCAGGATTTACGTTGTTATACCCCGACGTGAGCAAAACTACCCAGGTACCGTCTGGCTTTTTAGTGATAACAGGTGTACCGAAGCTATAGCCCAGATTATTCTCAGTAATGGAATCAATTTCCCACAAAAGTGACGGTGACGCTGGGTCAGTTACGTCGAGAGCGTAATAGCCACGACCACCACCGTTCAGTCCACCAACCAATATGGTTCGCCATTCACTCGCATCACAAGTTCCGCTCGGAGCTTTCGGGCATATATCACCAATCACAGCCCTGCCATTGACATAATTGGTATGCATCGTTGCATAGTTTTTATCCGCCAGTTTCCACATGTTCGGAATCACCATGCTCGGCACATAAGCCCATCGTTCGTTACCGCCACCATTTGCCTTAAGATCGCCGTTAAAGGCGTGAAGCATTCCATCGTTTGTTCCAATGAATACGGTCTTGGCGCGATCCTTCTTGCTTGTGACGAAAGCGCTATAACCGGAATCGGTGTATGCAAACTGCGGCTTCCCGACGTAGGCCGGCTGCGACTCTAACGCATCTCCCATTACTGCTTCCCGATAGCGGAAAAGCCTGTTCTCTGGAGGATTGCTTGTACGGTCTTCAAACCCGTTTTGGCCACGTAAGAAATTGACTAAGTTCTGTCCTGCAGCGGCTGCTTTCTGGGTTGCATTCAAAAGTGGCGATTGGCTCAGAGAGTTGCCAGCAAAGTAGCCCTGTTGCGCACTTGATAGATTGGTATAGTTGAAATCAACAAGATTAGGTGTGCCACCTTTAACGTCCCGCATATATATTCTGCGAGTATCCGTTGTCGCGCCGACTTTGGATGCCATCGTCCCGGTACATGCAACAGGCATATTCACCTTGCAAACAGAACCATCCAGAATTTGGCCAGGACCGTTGCAAGTTGCAGATGAAGCACCTGGAGTGGCACAAAAATACGATGTACCACTAGCTGTCGTTTCTGATATTACCGAGCTTGGCGCAATGCACGAGCCTGCCACTACATTTTCAACACACCAGGAAGCGTTTTGGTTTACTACACCCGTGTTCAAATCGATATCCCGCGCCTCAAGATTTCCTTGCCATTTGACAGTCGTATATGTCGCCACGAACGCAAAATTATCTCCAGCTACCGGATTTAGCGTACTCGTTGCAGCCGCGGCACCAGATCCCAACTTTGCGCCGATTGAAGAGAGCGCATCGTTAAGTCCTTTCGTCAACTGCGAAGGGTCTTTAGCGCTGAAATACGTTCCACCACCATTGACCGCAGCGTGCCATAAATCGTCCACTGCAGTGGCGGTATCAGCTGCGGGCACAGGCCAGTTCGCAGAGCCATTCAAAATTTTTGCGTAATCTCCGGTGGAAGCAGTTTTGTAATCATTTGTGTAGGCCAGCGTGCCGTCGATACCCAACCCTAACGTGAACGTCGTCATGTGTTGCTTTACATTGCTATCCGTATTGCTGACGAAAACATTGTTCGTGCATAAATCAGTATAAATCCCGTTCGTACAATTATTTAATGCTGGAGTACGCAAATCGATCTCGTTGTAATACTTGGCGACGTCTGCCAAGGAATTTGAGCTCGCCGTAGGACCCTCGTATTGCGGTCGAACTTGAGCAGAGTCGAGATTTCCAACAGGACTTCCGTTTAGTCCTTTTACATCAGTATCCGCATCTGTGTTCCAATATCCATCTGTCGTCAGCAATGCGAAGTTTTGCTGACACGAATACTGAACAGGATCGGAGTTTCCGACCGGTTTCTGCCCCGCGTAGATTCGGCCGACGATGCTCAACGCAGAACGCAGAGGAGTGCTGGTAGTTGGGCTGATGTTGAAAAGAGTGGTGTACCACTTCTCTTTCTGCAAATTGGTACCTGATACAAATGTATCGATAGGCAGGTAATTTCCGGTACTGCTCTGATTTGCAATCGTGATTAATCCTACCCTGAATCTGTTGTCGATTTCCTTGAACGCCAAGCTCGCAGCAGTTTTCATGGACTGCATACGGGTACGGTAGTAGGCATACCAGTTCCCGAAATTTGTTATCTCTTCATCGTATGTGCAATGTGTCGATGCAGCGCAATCGGTGCGTGTTCCAGCTCTCGGGAAACTTCCACCAGGCACAATGTCAGTCCGTACAAAGCTATAGGGTGCAGCATCATTAACCGCAGTCACACCGCCTGTGACACTTGTGTAAGAGGTAGTCGCAGAGCCTGTAACTGTAACTGAACCATTGGCGGTAGCCCCAGCAGCAGGTGTTGAAGTAATTGTCAGGACGGCGCCGCTACGAGTGGCAGTGAATTTCGGATTGGATGCGTAAGCATTAATCTGGTTTTTAACAAGTTCCGCCAGTCCTGCATCGTTGTCCGTATTTCCCCAAGTGACGGTTGCACCGAGAATTTCCTTCCCGTTCACTTTAATACTTGTAATATTTCTAGATTGAGATTTTGTAACTTCAATAGTTCCAGAAGCAGCCGCCGCTGCTACAGATGCGCCGACGTATCGTGGATATTTGAATGTGGTGTTTTTGATGGCTTGGCAATTAGTAAGCGCAGAATCACTACACCAACGCGACTTTGCGGCGAATGGATGCGTTGCTATAGGTGCGGATGCAGTTACGCATGTTTTCAGTTCCGGCGTAGTGCAAAATTCGCTTGGTACAACCGAATAGTAGTAAGGTGCGCCGGTAACTAACATTGCCTGGGATAGCATTGTTGCAGTTACTTGCTGATTAGGGCCTCCAGATGTGCGGCCGTACTTGAACGTCGCGTTAGGATATTGATAATCGCTGTTTTTTCTGCATATATTTGTGTTGGCAAGTTCTGCCGCTGTCGGATTATTCTTGGTGCACCATACTCGATCCGGATATTCAGTGGTCAGGTTAATGCTGGTCTTTGATTGCAAAAGTTGATCGGTTTTTTGCTTGTTATACGGATCGGTCAGCACACTCAATGGATTCGTCTGGCTGCCTTTGGAATCTCCCTTGCCATCGACGCCCGGCAGATACCGAATTGCAGGATTGTAGTATTGCGTGTTCATGTCACTGGACATGTATGGAGGATCCCCAACAATACAAAGATCCAGAACCTTTGTCGTTCCGCTTGCAACCCCGGAGTACACGACACCGCTGTCATCATCCCCGCTGTCCCTGCACTGCCTGTCGTCGGCGCTCGGGGCACTATGAATGTCGCTCATGTAATCCGGGGTGTAGTCCTGCTTCATGGAACCGGAGTTATCGATGATGAACATCAAGTTTGGAAGAACGGTTGTGGTAGTCGAACTTACCAAGGGCGCAGTTGCCAATGAAACCGTAGCAGAGGAAACAGTAAGCGGAACTGCCAGTGCCGTGGAGATTGAAATGACCAGCAGACTGCGAGCCGCAAAAGGAGTTTTCAAAGATGGTTTCATGATGGCTTCCTAGTAGATGAACGCCTGGACGTAGCTAACTGTATTTTTAGGACCTGTAATCTGGACGGTGACCCGATTCAAAGGATTTTTTCCACTTTTAAATGGCTGTGGTTCGCCAGCTTGCAATGACTCACCTTCTTTAACGGCATCCCCGAACAAGCAATCGGTTTCAGACAGCAACTGGTTCTCGGTTCGACATAAGCGTTCAATGATGTAGCGCACCCGATTACCACTGGGATCCGTACCAACGTCCCGACTTACCCCATCAGCCCAAGTTGCGGGTGCGGTCAAGTATGCTTCCCCCTGTCGAACATACGAAAAATAACCGTTCACGGCAGAGGTTTTGTTGAACGGGTGATCGACGTTAGTAAAAGGGTCGTTGCCGGCATTATTCCGCTCAATCTCTCTCATCCAGTCCGCTGCTGCTTCAAGTCCCCCGTCTCCAGAAGATACCGTCGCCTGTCTCAACGCCAGATTGTTTGCTGCAACAGTAGCCGTATCTACGGACCGAGTTAGGGCTACCGCTGCAATCATTAGCGTTACCAACGCAATGAGCGCCACAAATATGACGGCACCGCGTTGAATATGAATGGCACGAAATGGCCTGGCTCTCCGGGAGGGGTACATAAAGAATCCTTAGTTCCAAAGTACATTGCGCAGCGGGATAATCGTCTCGAAAACCCGATAACGATACTGTCGCCATGTAGGATCTGCGCTGAGATCCAACGCTGGTCCGCCCGACCAAGAACAAACCTCTTTTTCGTTCAACGCCCCATTGCAAGGATCACTTACTACTTCCTTCTCAAGCATTCCGTTTTGAGCCACAACGGCGACGCGGATTGCTCTGACAATATTCGCGTTAGGCATGGCATCGGCGTCTACCCAGTTCACGATCTGCGTTGTGGCAGGCGTCGCAGACACTCCGTATTGAGCGCGCATTGCGACTATTCCTGCAGCTATAGGAGCACCATTCCTTCTCAGAGCCTTATTGACTGTATCGACGTTATAGGTATTTTCAGCCCACCCACCCATGCAAGCGACGCTGTCGCCTGGAGAAACGCCAGCGGTAGAGCTCAACGTAATTTGATTGGTATTTATATTGGGATCCGGAACTGCGGTTACGACCGCCAGAGAGCAGGCCGCTCCAGAACTAAGAAATGCAATGTCTCCAACGGTACAACCAAGATTGTTCGTGACATCAACTGCGCTTCCGCTGACCGCAATGATTTGAAGGGGGCTACCTCCCATTAAAGCAGGGCCACTACGTAGAACCACAGTGTCATTTACTCCATCCCGCGTGATGGTTACGGGAGCAACCCCCATTTCCGGGGTGGCAGGGTTTGCATCATGATCCAATGTTGGCAAAGGATTGCAATCAAATGCAGGGTGCTGCTCACTGAAAAGCGGCATTCCGTACCCGGCCATTTCAGCATCTCTTTTCACAAGATATAGCGCTGTGCTGCCGGAAGTTTGCGCATCTGCATTTCCGGTGGTGGCCCGCTTTTGCCCTTCAAAGGATGTGACCACCTGCATCACGATCAAGGCAGTGATCAGACCGATTGCAAGGGCAACCATGATTTCAACCAAACCGAAACCAAACTGCCGCGCGAAGGATTTTTTCCCGACGATCGCCATCATGGTCCAGCCCCTCCCCCCATGCCGAGCGCTGGGTCATCAAGTGCCGGATTAATTCGCGCAACAGCAATTACATTATGTGGATCATCCCCAGGTATTTGCCATCTGACGATGACACAGAATGCAAACAGATCAACCAGACCACATTGCGGGCTATTTCTAAGGGTGGTTCTGGTGCCGTTCGGGAGCCTCGATTCGGCCGTGATCACATTTTCATTCTCCATGTAATTGGCGGCGTTATCCAGGTCGACCCGAATAGCCGATAACCGTTGTTGCGCAATAAAGCTTGCTTCGGCTCGGTACTTCGCATCCCCGGTGCTTTTGACCATTGCCGCCTGCAGTCCGACAATACCCAGAATGCCGATCGAAAAAATAAGAACTGCGATCAATCCTTCAATAAGGACGATGCCCTTCTGCGTTTTCGGTTGTCGATAATTTAGTTTGCTATTCATAGTCAGATTCCCAGACACCTTCGTGTGTCATCCGCTGCAGCCACATTCGGGTCACACATCCTTGTCTTTCCTCCGATATCTACCTCTATGCGCAACTGTCGACTCAATGCCGCTGACAACATAGATGGATCAATATCGACGTCTATTACGGTATATGTATTAATGGCCGGGACTGGCGCAGTCATTCGACCAAAGTTATCAAAAACGATAATCGGCCCATCCGCAGCGACGATGGTGACGGCATCAGAGGACCCATCGCTGGAATAACGTCGTTGTATTTCAGCAGGACAGTTCGCGTCTGGAGCTACACAACCTACCGTCCAACCCGAGCCGTCGGTAAATTGAAACTGTACCAATCTATTGCGCTTTACCGCTTCGGAGCGTGCAATTTGAAGTCCGTTGACTATTGACTCTGCAGCGTTGCGAATTCGAGAATTTTGTATCCATTCTTTGTAACTAGGCAGCCCAAAACCAAGCACCATTGCGACGATCGCAATGCCTATGATTACTTCAACTAAGGTAACCCCTCGAGTTTTTATTGAAGGCCGCATGATTAGTGGCAGCTATCGCCGGGTTTCGCCAGCCAACAACCAGTCACCTTTGCGACATTAGGCAAAGTGCTGGATTTAGCATTGGCCTGATCGACCGTATATTGATAACCGTCCATGCCTTGGGCTGCCAGTCCGTCGGCTGTAATAGTGAATGTCGTGGCATCGCTTTCGCACGTATAGCCAAAATATTTTCCAGGGATTGCGGCATTCCCCCCGTTCACCAAATTGCAAGTTGCATCTACATAGCCGGCATATGTGCGGTTATCAAGAAAGTACTGTTCCATTTTTACTCGCAAATCCGCGAGACCAGTAATTGGCTCCTGTACTTTTGTACGCTGCACATAGCGCTGATATGAAGGTACCGCTATGGCGGCCAAGATGCTTAAAATTGCAACCGTGATCAATGCTTCAACTAGAGTAAATCCCCGGTTTCGTTTGGTGCACATATCGCGATCTTTCTTTAAGGACATATTTCGGATATTAGTGCAGTTTTAGAAAACGGCATTTTGGGACTGACAAGCGGCTTACTTTTGGTGATTGGCGGTAAAGCTCAAAACGGAATTTATCTATCTAATAACATTGCGGCTCCCACCTTCGAGAGTCGATCGTTGGGGTTGGGGTCGGGAGATTAGGTATGGAAGTCCCCAAAAAGCTTGATAATTGTTCAAGTCGTGCGCGGGGGAGACCGGAGCACGAGGGAAATGGCCACTCTCTTTTAACGAAAAGCTAAGTGGATAACGAAGCGCGATTTTAAAAAATCAACGCGTGGCAGAAGATTTGGCGACACGTCAAGTAGAACACGACGCAACGAGAAGCGATGCGAATCGGAATAGGCTGATACGCTCAATGCGGCTAGGCCGGTCAAAATTTGGCCACCGAAGTTAGCAATACGTACTTGGTGCAGTGACTAGAGGACTGCGGGAATTATCATTTCCTGCCAGGACGGAGAAGACCTACCCAGCGTTTTCTCGTATCGCCCGGCATCACATCCAAGGCCCATTTGAGGAGACTTTGGGCTCAAAGAAGTTATTGGGCATAAATCGCTCTGGGATTCTCAATTCACACTTTTATTTTCGACTCGCTTCCGGCAACAAGCAAGCCTCCACCACCTGCAAATCATTATCCTTCGCAAAATTCACCACGAAGTGAAAAGCCAACGGTTCGATTTCACGCAGTGCTGCATTCACCACGACGGATCGTACGCCGTTGAGCATGGTAGGTCGCACATAAGGCGAATACTGGAGATGTGCATTTGGACCGCCAGAGCCTTCAGGGCGAAAGCAGGACATGACACCGCATAGTCTCTCGGCCCAGTCGCTGGGACGAAATTGTTTGCCGTCGCTGGTGATACCTTGGATGAAAAACTCGCGGGCGGGAATTTGCGGTTTGTGGGGGTTGTCGGCCATGGATGTGGCTTGATTCGTAATAGCGCTTCGGCTTGTGAAGTGCGCGACGCCACCAGATCAGGCGCGCTTTTGGAACGCCCGGATATCATATCTTATATAAGACTTGATGTGAAATAATCTCTCACGATGCGAAAAGAAGTGTGCACTGACTGGCCAAAATAAATACCCGGATTCACGAACAAAAAGTCAGATGGAGTGATTTCGCAGGGCTGGAAATGCGAACGGCATGCACCTCGGACAGGAGATGCATGCCATTGTGCAGAAAACCACATCAGTTCAGCCAGACAGCCAGCGAAATCAGCAGCAGCAGCAGCATCCACAGCAGCAGCGAACGCCATACCAGCCCCACTGTACTCTGCAGCGCACGGGCCGTTGCTTCTTCGCCAGGGGGCGTATCGGCGGCCAGGCTGTGGAACTCAATCGTCGTCGCATCGACCGGCACGATGTCCGCCGCATTCTCAACCGATGAGCCAAGTCTGAGGCCCATTGCTCCGCCGCCTGCTGCAAGTATGATGCCGATTGCCTCGTCCTTCCAGCGTCCGGCGAAGTTACGCCAAGCGTAGATCGCATCTTCGAAATTGCCGACGACGGCGAAGGCTACTGCAGTCAGGCGAGCCGGAATCCAGTCGATCCAGTAGAACGCCCTGGCGGCAAACAGTCCAAACGATTCGTTGCGCATATGGTCCGGTTCATTCCATGCCCGCGCCAGATGTTCAGCCACACGATACATGACGGCACACGCAGGGCCGAATGGCATCAAGAACCAGAAGAAGACGCCGAAGACGTTGCGGTGCGTGGTGATCAGCGCCTGCTCAACGGCGACACGAGCAACCTCGCCGACTTCCATCCCTGCAGTATCCTGCTTGGCCCATTCGGCAAGTAGACTGCGTGCGGTGGCTTCGTCGCCGCCGTTGAGCGCAATCTGGATGGAAGTGAAGTAATGGCTGTAGCGCCGAAAACCGAGGGTGAAATAGACGATCACGATGTTCCAGGCCAGCACAGCGATCGGACTGATCTTGGTGCAAACCCAATATACCAGCGCAGCCGGCACAACCAGCAACAGCATCGTCAGAATCCAGGCCATGCGTCCGTGACTTTCCTGGCCGGCGTTGAATGATCCTTCCATACGCTCGGCCAGCATTTGTACCATGGCGTACACGTAGTTATCCGCGCGGAGCGGCCGGAGCTGTTCAATCAGGAGTGCGCAAAGAATGGAAAGAAAAGTCATCAAACTGCCTTGGCAATTACGTACCCCGTACGATAACCCAGTGCAAGAAGGGAATCAAATCGGTGATGACAATGCGTACCCGAAATGCAAGCGCACATAAGGCTTGAGGCTCAAGCGCGTAGAAAATGAAACAGATTGCGAAGCATCCCTGCAGTGGCACCCCAGATAAAGAAGCGGCCATACGGCATTGCATAGAAAGTGCGGTGACCCGAGCCGTCCGGCAGCTTGATGGTGCGCCGCTGGTGATTCTTCCCGTCCATCAGAAATGATAGTGGCACTTCGAAGATCTCTGCGACCTCGAAGGTATCAGCCTGTAATTCAAAGGGTGGCCGCACCAGCGCAACGACTGGCGTGACGCAAAACCCCGTTCCGGTGAAATAATCGGGCAGCGTGCCGAGCACTTCGATATGCCGACGAGCGAGACCGACCTCTTCTTCGGTTTCACGCAATGCGGTCGACGTCGCTGAGCTGTCGATCCGGTCAACACGCCCTCCCGGAAGGCTTACCTGACCGGCATGGTCATGCAGATGCGCTGTACGCTGAGTCAGCAACATTGTCGGACCTTCGTTGCGCAGTACGATCGGCATCAACACAGCTGCGGGAGTAGGCGACCTATCCGACTTGCGAAGCAAGTGTTCGTCGGTGCTTTCCGGCGTCCATTCAGGAGGCGCGGCGAAGCGCTCGCGCAACCAATCCCCTGAAAGTCGCTCCTTCGGCAACGCCGGTTCGCCGGCATGGGACTCAACAGGAAGTGATTCCGGATCAAAAATCAATTTGGACAAGCGATTTCCTATTGAAGTGAACCGCGCATGTGGGCACATGCATGGACGTCAACTATTTCGAATGAATGCAAAAAGGGCACCCTCGGTGCCCTTTTCGTAACGCTAGGCCGTAATTTATTCGGCAGCTTGCGCAGTTGCGGCGCGACGGTTCGGCAGCTTCTCTTTGATACGTGCCGATTTGCCGGAACGCTCACGCAGATAATACAGCTTGGCGCGACGCACATCGCCGCGACGCTTGACTTCAATCGAGGCGATCAGCGGGGAATACAGCTGGAAAGTACGCTCAACACCTTCGCCCGACGAAATTTTGCGCACGATGAAGTTCGAATTCAACCCACGATTGCGGCGGGAAATCACGACACCTTCGTAAGCCTGCGCACGCTTGCGCGTACCTTCAACGACGTTGACGTTGACGACAACGGTGTCACCTGGTGCGAAGTCGGGAATATTCTTGCCGAGACGGGCAATTTCTTCCTGCTCTAGTTGTTGGATCAGATCCATTTTTAGCTCCTGAAACCATCGTGCCGGCGCATATTGAATTTTTTGCCCGACAGAGGATGGGGTTACAAATACAGGGGAAGCATCCTGCTTCCCTTGCGCTTTACTGCAAACTGCTCAAAAATTTTTCGTCTGTCCGAGACAGCAATCCTGCAGAGCGTGCCTGGACGATCAGATCGGGACGTTTGCGCCAGGTTGCTTCAAGCGCTCGTTCGCGTCGCCACTTTTCGATCTCCACATGATGCCCGCTCATCAATACCGGCGGGACCACTACATCTTCGTAAATCTCCGGCCGCGTGTAATGCGGGCAGTCCAGCAAACCATTGACAAAGCTGTCCTGAACCGCGGATGCATCGTCGTGCAATACACCAGGCAGTTGCCGGATTACCGCATCCATCAGTGCCATTGCCGGCAGTTCACCGCCGGAGAGGACGAAATCGCCAAGGCTGATTTCTTCATCCACACAACGGTCCAGCAAACGCTGATCCACTGCCTCATAACGACCGCAGAGCAACACCAATCCTGGTTCCGCCGTCATTGCCATTACCCGGTCATGAGTCAACGCCCTGCCCTGCGGCGATAAATAGACGACACGGGGCGCAGGCAATCCATGCTTCGACTGGCGCAACTTCGCTGCATTGATCGCAGATTCAAGCGGCTTTGCCAGCATGACCATTCCTGGCCCACCCCCGTAAGGGCGGTCATCAATGGTCCGGTAATTGTCGGTTGTGAAATCCCTCGGATTCCATAACGCCAGCTCACATTTCTTTTGTTCGAACGCACGTCGAGTAATGCCCGACTGCGTGATGGCGACGAACATTTCCGGAAAGAGCGTCACGACATCAAATAGCATTGCGCCGTCCCTTCCTGAATGCCGGAAGGCTAGTAATCCAGCCCCCAGTCCACCGTAATTCTTTTTCCCGTTTGGTCGACGGTTTTGACAAACTGATCAACAAAGGGAATCAACCACTCTTTCGCCTTTTCCCCTTCAACGACAGGCGCTGTCACCCGCAGTATGGGATGTGCGCCGTTGTCCATCAGGTCACTGACTTCGCCCAGTGGTTCGCCTTCGAGGTTTTGCACTTTCAGGCCAATCAGGTCGATCCAATAGAACTCATCGCTTGCCAGCGCCGGGAAGTGACTGCGCCTCACCTGGACCGTAGCGCCCTTCAGCGCTTCCGCGGCATTTCGGTCCGCGACACCCATCAGGCTTGCAACAACATCCTCGCCATGTATCTTTGCCTGCATCATGTCGACATCGCGCAGATCAGGCTTGTCCAGCCACCATGTCTGCGCATGAAGCATTGCATCGGCATCCGAAGAGTAAGGCCGAATACGGACCCATCCATGAATGCCATAAGCGCCGGTCACATGGCCGACCAGAACAAGGTCATCGGGGATATCTACCCCGGAAGCGGTCTTGCGCGACAACGTAGAAACAGGCCGAAGGAAGCGAGATTACGCAGCAGCCTTTTTGCCGGACTGGTTTACGAGGCGTTCCACTGTCGGCGAAAGCTGCGCGCCCACACCCTGCCAGTGCGCCAGTCGATCCTGAGCGATGCGGAAGCTTTCGTCTTTGCCGGAAGCAACCGGGTTGTAGAAACCAATGCGCTCGATGAAGCGGCCATCGCGACGATTGCGCGAGTCGGTTGCGACGATGTTGAAGAATGGGCGCTTCTTGGCGCCGGCACGGGATAAACGGATAACGACCATAATGGTTCCAAAAAGTGTTCGAACACGGAAAAGCCGGCAATTATAGCTGGTTACGTCGTCTCCAGCAACCTTGAACGGGATTGGCGGCAAAGAAGGGATGGGTTGCAGAACGCCATGGAACATGGCCATTTGCATTTCGTTGCCTAGTTGCCAGCCCTCGTGCACACTAGCCAACCTACAAGGAAAGCCAACCTCTTTTGAACATGAATACATCGCACAAGAACAAAACCCTTGCCACCTTGCTGGCATTCCTTTTCGGCGGACTCGGCTTTCACCGCTTTTATCTCTTCGGCAAAAAGGACATTTGGGCTTGGGTGCACCTGGTATTGTTTCCGCTGTCCATTTTTGCCGGATTCATCGAAGCGCTCGTTATTGGCCTGACGCCGGACGAAAAATGGGATACGCAGCACAACACCCATTCAGGCAGACAGTCGGCTTCCCGCTGGCCTCTCGCCGTACTTCTGGTACTCACAACTGCAGTCGGCGCCACTGTATTTATTGCCACACTTGCCCGGACATTTGACCTCCTCTATACCGGCGGTTCGTTCGGCTGATCATCGTATAGCAATCACCTTCTGCTAATAGCGAAACCACGCACAATTTCTTTACCCGCAATGCCATCTTGGTGCAAATGCACTTTAAAAACGACCGTTCGGCACATTTCATCCATGTTTTAGCGTATTGCTGCATGGCACAAAAAGTGCATTAGTGAAACATATGCGCGATCGCGCTTGTTTGACTAATCGACAATGGGAGTTTTTATGAAGATGCGTGCCGTCTCTGCGTTACTCACATTCACCAGCTTGCTGTTGTGCCTGACGATCACGCTTGCCCGAGCGGAGCAGCCCACACCATCGCACCTTCCTCCGGGTCTAGTTGAAGTTATGGTGCCGTCGAATGATACTGCCGCAGGCTTTGAGCCGGGCAGCGTCGTGCCGACTGCGCTGAAAGCCGAGAGCAGCGTTGCTGCAAGCTCTGCGGTGTCCTCTTCTCCTGCCTTGACTAGGCCAACCCTGGTTGACGCCTCCACGATCAGTGCCGGCGATACGGCATGGATGCTGACCGCGACTGCATTGGTCATGATGATGACCATTCCTGGCCTGGCACTTTTCTATGCTGGCATGGTGCGCAAGAAAAACGTGCTGACAACCACGGCGCATAGTTTTGCGGCAGTCTGCGTTGTGACCGTGCTTTGGGTCTTTATCGGATACAGCCTCGCGTTTTCGCCGGGAAGTGCGTATCTCGGCGGTGGCGACCGGATGATGTTGCAAGGTATGGCGTTCATGAAGGAAGCCGGCAAGCTGACCGTGCACAATATCGCGCCTACGGTTCCGGAAAGCGTGTTCATGCTGTTTCAGCTCACATTTGCCATCATTACGCCAGCCTTGATCACAGGTGCATTTGCAGAGCGCATGAAATTTTCGGCATTAATCCTTTTTGTATCGCTCTGGTCTCTCGTCGTTTATGCACCTGTCGCCCATTGGGTATGGGACCCGTCAGGCTGGCTGGCGGCAATGGGGGTGCTCGATTTCGCGGGCGGCACCGTGGTCCATATCAATGCCGGAATTTCCGGCCTGGTCGCCGCAATTATCATCGGGCCGCGGATCGGCTTCGGCAAGGAACCGATGCCACCACATAATCTCGTATTGACGGTGATCGGAGCATCGCTTCTGTGGGTAGGCTGGTTCGGCTTCAACGCCGGTTCCGCCGGTGCCGCGGATGGGCGAGCAGGCATGGCGATGCTGGTGACACAGGTGGCTGCCGCAGTAGGTGCGCTCGCATGGATGGGCGCTGAATGGGCACGCCGCGGAAAGCCATCGGTATTGGGTCTTGTGTCCGGTGCAGTCTCCGGTTTGGTGGCGATTACGCCGGCCTCCGGCTTTGTAGGTGTGAACGGCGCATTCTGCATCGGCGCTGTCGCTGGTGCGGCGTGCTACTGGGGAGCAACCTCGTTGAAATCACGGCTGGGATATGACGATTCACTCGATGTCTTCGGGGTGCATGCAATCGGCGGCATTGTCGGCGCACTGATGACCGGCATATTCGCGGTCAAAGGCATCGGAGGCGCCGAAGGCAACCTGTTGAAGCAGGCAATCGGCGTCGTCGCAACGACAATCTACGCCGGCGTCATGACAGCGCTCATCCTCGCTGTCGTTGATCTGATGGTCGGCGTGCGCGTCACCGCCGAGTCGGAACGGGAAGGATTGGACATCGAACAGCATGGGGAGCATGTGTTATGACAGCGCACCAGCAAACGACCATGGCGGCCCTGGAGAACCAGGCATTTGCATTGATGGGACGGCTGCACGTCATCCTGCGCCGGCAAAGCGGACGGATCACCGATATCGAGTACATGCGGACCGATCCCGCGTATTGCCGGCATGTCTTGCAATTGGCATTGCAAACGCCGGTGGAAGACGTACACCAGATTTGCGAGAAGCTGCAAGAAATCTATTTCGGCAATGAAGGCCTGTTTGTCCGCAGTCCACCGAAGGCGCCGTTAATCACGCGCTTCGGCAACCCGACTGTTCCGCCGCCCGCTCACCCTCAGGCGTCGGCCGAAAAGTCGGCATCACACTCGCCGGACGAACACGTCGATCGAACCTATATCGGGCGGCTGCGCTAGCACTGTTGAATGCCATGCAGCCAATGAAAAAAGGGCAGCCGGAGCTGCCCTTTCTGATGTTGCGACCGACTCTTAGAACTGTTCTTCCGTCAGTGCCAGCACGCCGCTGCTGCCTTCGACGATCGCTGCCCGGTAACCCGTGGCCTGGGAGAGGATGTGTTCGGCAAAAAAGCGGGCGGTTGTTATTTTTGCCTCATAGAACTTGGCATCGCCCTCTCCCGCTTTCAGCTTGCGTTCGGCGATCAGAGCCGCGCGAGCCATCTGCCAACCGCCCAGTACGATACCGGCGAGCTTCAGGTACAGCACGCTGCCTGCGAATACGCCCTTGATATCCGACTTCACATTGGTGGCAACGAAGGTAACAACATCCTCCAGCGCCCTGGAACCGGCGGCCAGTTGATTACGGATCGCAGCCAGGTCGCCAGCGCTATAGGCAGCCAGTTCCTCTTCGGTCTGCCGGACTTGCGCAAGGATGCCCTTCGCGGTTGCGCCGCCATCACGTACCGTCTTGCGGCCGACGAGGTCATTCGCCTGGATGGCAGTCGTGCCCTCATAGATCGTCAGGATGCGTGCATCGCGGTAGTACTGCGCGGCGCCGGTCTCTTCGATGAAGCCCATGCCGCCGTGCACCTGCACACCGGTGGACGTGACGTCGATCGACAACTCGGTGGACCAGCCCTTGACGATAGGCACCATGAATTCATAGAACGCCTGGTTCGTTTTGCGCGTCGCTTCGTCCGGATGATGATGTGCAGCGTCGAAGGCAGCTGCAGTGACGTATGACAATGCGCGTGAAGCTTCTGTCTGCGCACGCATCGACATCAGCATGCGGCGTACATCCGGTTGATGAATGATGGCGACCGGGCCGGGGGAGCCAGTCAGATCCCGCGATTGCACCCTTTCCTTCGCGTACTGCACTGCCTTCTGATAGGCGCGCTCGGCGACGCCGACGCCCTGCATGCCGACTGCGAAACGGGCGGCGTTCATCATGATGAACATGTATTCCAGGCCGCGATTTTCCTCGCCGACCAGCGTGCCGATCGCCCCGCCGTGGTCGCCGAATTGCAGGACAGCCGTCGGGCTCGCCTTGATGCCGAGCTTGTGTTCGATCGATACGCAGTGCGCGTCGTTACGCGCGCCAAGAGAGCCGTCGGCGTTGACCAGGAACTTCGGCACGATGAAGAGCGAAATACCCTTCACGCCTTCCGGCGCATTCGGTGTCCGGGCAAGCACCAGGTGGATGATGTTTTCCGCCATGTCATGCTCACCGTAGGTGATATAGATCTTGGTGCCGAAGACCTTGTAGGTACCGTCACCCTGCGGTACTGCCCGGGTACGCACAAGCGACAGATCGGAACCGGCCTGCGGCTCGGTCAGGTTCATGGTACCGGTCCACTTGCCGGAGATCAGGTTGGCCAGGTAGGTCTGCTTCTGCGCGTCGGTGCCTGCGGTCATCAGCGCTTCGATGGCGCCATCGGTCAGTAACGGGCAGAGCGCGAATGACAGGTTCGCTGAATTCAGCATTTCGATGCAGGGAGTCGCTACCAGCTTGGGCAAGCCTTGTCCGCCGAACTCGACTGGATGCTGCACACCCTGCCACCCGGCTTCGCCGAATGCCTTGAAGGCTTCCTTGAAACCCTTGCTGGTCGTGACATTGCCGTCATGCCAGAAGCTCGGTTCCTTGTCGCCCGAAAAGTTGAGCGGCGCCACCACCTCGGCGCAGAACTTTGCGTTTTCCTCCAGGACCGCTTCCACCGTTTCCGGGCTGGCGTCTTCGCAGCCGGGCAAGGCATTCACTTTGGACAGTCCGGCCAGTTCGTTCATGACGAACAGCATATCTTTCAATGGGGCGACGTAGCTCATTCAAGGCTCCAGAAAAGAGGCAGGACCACGAATGGTCCTGCCTTCCCTACAACGATTTATCTTTATTTACTGCTGATAATTTCGGCCGGATCAGCCCAGCTCAACCCAGCTCGTTAACCAATTGCGGCACCAACTCGAACAGGTCGCCGACAATGCCGTAATCCGCCACCGAGAAGATCGGCGCTTCCGGATCCTTGTTGATCGCCACGATGGTCTTTGAATCCTTCATGCCGGCGAGGTGCTGGATCGCACCGGAGATACCGACGGCGATGTAAAGCTGGGGCGCGACGACCTTGCCGGTCTGGCCAACCTGCCAGTCGTTCGGAACATAGCCGGCATCGACCGCGGCGCGCGATGCGCCCATTGCGGCACCAAGCTTGTCCGCAAGCGGTTCGAGGATCTTGAACGCATCGCCGGAACCCATCCCACGTCCACCGGACACGATGATCTTGGCGGCGGTAAGTTCCGGACGGTCGGACTTGGCGATCTCGCGTGAGACGAATGCGGATTTGCCGGAATCGCCGACTGGCGTTACGGACTCGACCGCGGCCGATCCGCCGGTCGGTGCAGCGTCAAAACCGGTGGTCCGGACGGTGATCACCTTGACCGGGTCGGCCGATTGCACGGTGGCGATCGCATTGCCGGCATAGATTGGACGCTCGAAGGTATCGGGCGAAACGACCTTGGTGATTTCGGAAATCTGGCCAACATCCAGCTTCGCGGCGACCCGCGGCAAGGCATTCTTACCAAAGGCGGTGGCGGGTGCGAGGATGTGGGAATAGCTGCTGGCAAGAGCCAGCACCTGCTCAGCGACATTCTCTGCCAGACCGTCGGCAAACTGCGCGGCGTCGACGACCAGGACCTTGGCCACGCCAGTGACGCGGGAAGCGGCTTCCGCAGCGCCGCCGCAATTCTGTCCGGTCACCAGGATATGTACGTCGCCGCCGCATTGGGTTGCGGCCGTGACGGTATTCAATGTGCTTCCCTTGAGCGAAGCGTTGTCGTGTTCTGCAATTACAAGTGCGGTCATGATTTTTCCTGTAGGTTGATGAGCCCGTGCGGCAAAGCCGTGGCGCTGCTCAAAAAATGCTTAGATGACTTTCGCTTCGTTCTTGAGTTTGTTCACCAGCGTCGCAATGTCCGGCACGGTGATGCCTGCGGAACGCTTCGGCGGCTCGGAAACCTTGAGGGTCTTCAGGCGCGGCGCTACATCGACGCCCAGATCGGCGGGCTTGACCACGTCGAGCGTCTTCTTTTTCGCCTTCATGATGTTCGGCAGGGTTACGTAACGCGGCTCGTTCAGGCGCAGGTCGGTAGTGACGATCGCCGGCAACTGCAATGCCAGGGTTTCCAGGCCGCCGTCAACTTCGCGCGTGACTGTCGCCTTGCCATCTTCAATGACGACCTTCGAAGCGAAGGTCGCTTGCGGCCAACCCAGCAACGCCGCCAGCATCTGGCCGGTCTGGTTGCAATCGTCGTCGATAGCCTGCTTGCCGAGGATGATCAGTTGCGGCTGCTCTTTGTCAGCCAGCGCTTTCAACAGCTTTGCCACCGCCAAAGGCTGCAGTTCGGCGTCTGTCTCGACCAGGATGCCGCGGTCGGCGCCGATCGCCATCGCGGTACGCAGGGTTTCCTGGCACTGTGTCACACCGCAGGAAACGGCAACGACTTCAGTCACTTTGCCGCCTTCCTTGAGGCGGGTTGCTTCTTCCACCGCGATTTCGTCGAATGGATTCATTGACATCTTTACATTGGCGATGTCAACGCCCGATCCGTCGGATTTGACGCGAACCTTAACGTTGTAGTCCACCACGCGTTTGACAGGAACCAAGACTTTCATAGCTATGCCTTTGGAAAAAGATTGACGTAAACGTAAATAAGACAGGGATTATATGAGAGATTCTGCAAGCATGCCAAAATTTAGCACGATCGTTCTTTTTGACGTCTGAGAGTATGCACTAAATTGATGTAAAAAGCGAAAAATCAATTGGAGAAAAGGATCTAAATTCAATGCCTTGCCGAGCATGCGGCATTTATTTCACTGCGCATTGCACTAACACAAAACATGGCGTTGGCGGGGTGGAAAAGCTGGTGGCTTTACTTGCGTTTCATGAAGAAAATGAATTCGCGCTCGTCAGCGCTGTGGGAGATCAGTTCGTTGCCGGTTTGCTTGGAGAACGCCTGGAAGTCGCGCACCGATCCTTTGTCGGTTGCCATCACGCGCAGTATCTGGCCACTTGTCATTTCTGCAAGTGCCTTCTTGGCCTTCAGAATCGGCAGCGGACAATGCAGGCCGCGTGCGTCAAGCTCTTTATCAAATTCCATATTGGTGTTCCCGAAAAGAAGCAACGCTACTGGAGCGAGCGATTCTACCCCAAAGCGGAACGCATTGGTGCGTCGCAACAAGGAGAACGGGATTCAGGAAGCTGGCCAGTCGAGAAATTCCACCGGCAAACCTCGGGCGCGCATCCAGTCGGCCATTGCATAACCGGTTCCGGCCCGCCATGGGCGCAGTTTTTCGGGCGCGACCAGCCGGAAATCGACCAGTTCTTCCGACAACCGGATCTCGCCAGATGCTTTTACATGATAGGCAATGATCAATTCGTTCTTGCGAATGAATTCATAGACGCCGATGAGTTTGACCTCATCGGCGTCGAGATTGGTCTCTTCCTTGAGCTCGCGCGCGATGCCCTGCTCCGGCGTCTCGCCGCGCTCCATGAACCCGGTAATGAGCGCGAACACCTTTTCCGGCCAGGCAGCGTTGCGCGCCAGCAGGATACGACCCTCGACTTCCACCAATGCTGCCAGGACCGGCAGCGGGTTGTCCCAATGCGTCCAGTGACCGTCCGGACAGGCCATGCGAATCTTGCCGCCTTCTCCCGCATCAGCCCTCTCGACGAGAGGGGTGGCGCACATTGGGCAATATCGATAGTCCATATGGGTGCTCCCGCTTAGGTCATTCAGGTCAGAGTCATGCGCGCTCACGCACCCAGCCAGCCACGCCGCCGAGCGCTTTTGGCAGCCCACTCGGGTCGGTGCCGCCGGCTTGCGCCATGTCGGGCCTGCCGCCGCCCTTGCCGCCCACCTGCTGGGCAACAAAATTGACCAGTTCGCCGGCCTTCACCTTCGATGTCGCATCAGCGGTAACACCGGCGATCAGGCTGACCTTGCCGTCATTGACGGCCGCCAGCACGATCGCTGCGGTTTTCAGCTTGTCGCGCAGCTTGTCCATGGTGGATCGCAGCGTCGCGACGTCGGCGCCGTTCAGCGTCGCTGCCAGCACCTTGATGCCGTTGACGTCGACTGCTTCGGCCAAGAGTTCGTCGCCCTGGGCAGACGCCAGCTTGCCCTTTGCGACAGCAAGCTCCTTCTCCAGCGCCCTGACCTGTTCGAGCACGCCGCCGATCCGAGCGGAAATTTCCGACGGTGACGCCTTCAGTGTGCCGGCTACCTGGTTGACGGTCGATTCCAGCGACTGCAGATAGGCCAGCGCATTGTCACCGGTCACCGCTTCGATACGGCGTACGCCGGCAGCCACGCCGCCCTCGGCGACGACCTTGAACAAACCGATGTCGCCGGTACGCTGCACGTGCGTGCCGCCGCAGAGTTCGCGGCTGCTGCCGATGTCCAGCACCCGCACTTCGTCGCCGTACTTTTCGCCGAACAGCATCATCGCGCCTGACTTCTGCGCTTCGTCGATGGCCATCACGCGGGCCTGTGTCGGATGGTTGGCAAGAATTTCGGCATTGACGATGGCTTCCACCTTGCGAACCTGCTCGTCAGTAAGCGGACCGTTATGCGCGAAGTCGAAACGCGTGCGATCGGCATTGACCAGTGAGCCCTTCTGCTGCACGTGCGAACCGAGCACTTCGCGCAGCGCTTTATGCATCAGGTGGGTAGCGCTGTGATTGCGTACTGTCCTGGCACGCTTTTCCGCATCGACGTTAGCGTTCATCACATCGCCGACCTTGATCGAACCTTCAACCACTCGCCCATGATGGCCGAATACGTCTGCCTGGATCTTCAGCGTGTCCTCGACCAGGAAGCGGGTAGCGGCGTTACGCAACTCGCCGGTATCGCCGACCTGGCCACCGCTCTCGGCGTAGAACGGCGTATGGTCGAGCACCACGACCGCGTCGTCGCCGGAATTCGCCTGTTCTACCGCAGTGCCGTCGACATAGATCGCAGTCACACGGGCGGTATCGTGAATCAGCTTTTCATAGCCGTGGAAGGTGGTGGCGCTGCCGCTGTATTCCAGTCCTTGCGCCATCTTGAACTTGCCGGCCTCGCGCGCACGCTGGCGCTGTTCGCCGAGCAGCACGTTGAAGCGCGCCTCATCCACCGTCACGCCGCGCTCTCGGCAGACATCGGCAGTCAGGTCAACCGGGAAGCCATAGGTATCGTGCAGCTTGAACGCCGTATCGCCATCAATCTGCTTCGCACCGGCGGCGAGTGCCCGGTCAAGAATTTCCATGCCGTTGGCGATGGTGCGGAAGAAGGCTTCCTCCTCCTGCTTCAGCACTTCGGTCGCACGCTTCTCGTTCTGGCGCAGCTCCGGATAGGCGTTTCCCATCTCCGCGACAAGCGCCGGCACCAGCGTATGGAAGAATGGCTTGCGCGCGCCGAGCTTGTAGCCGTGACGAATCGCGCGTCGGGCAATGCGGCGCAGCACGTAGCCACGGCCGGCATTGCTCGGTATCACGCCGTCCACCACGATGAACGTGCAGGCGCGTATATGGTCGGCAATCACCTTCAGCGAAGGCGAATTTACGTCGTATCCGCTTGCGCCAACGGCGTCGACCGCCTTCCGTGCGGCGGCGAGCAGATTCACGAACAGATCGATTTCGTAGTTGGAATTCACGCCTTGCATCACCTTGGTGATGCGTTCCAGGCCCATGCCGGTATCGACGCTCGGCTTGGGCAATTTATGCATGACGCCCGCTTCGTCGCGGTTGAATTGCATGAAGACGTTGTTCCAGATTTCGACGTAACGGTCGCCGTCTTCATCGGGCGATCCGGGCGGGCCGCCGGGGACTTCGGGACCGTGGTCGTAAAAGATTTCGGTACAGGGGCCGCAGGGGCCGGTGTCGCCCATCATCCAGAAGTTGTCGGAGGCATAGCGGGCGCCCTTGTTGTCGCCGATACGCACGATGCGTTCGGCCGGCACGCCAACGGTCTTGTTCCAGATCTCGTAGGCCTCGTCGTCTTCCGCATATACGGTGACCCACAATTTTTCTTTCGGCAGCTTGAAGACGTCCGTCAACAGTTCCCATGCGTACTGGATTGCGTCGTGCTTGAAGTAGTCGCCGAAGCTGAAGTTGCCCAGCATCTCGAAGAAGGTGTGATGGCGGGCGGTATACCCGACGTTCTCCAGGTCATTGTGCTTGCCCCCGGCGCGGATACATTTCTGCGATGTCGTCGCGCGGGTGTACGGCCGCTTGTCGAAGCCCAGGAAGACATCCTTGAACTGATTCATACCGGCGTTGGTGAACAGCAGCGTGGGGTCGTCGCCGGGAACGACCGGGCTGGACGCGACAATCGTGTGGCCCTTGGATTCAAAAAACTTCAGGAATTTATCGCGGATTTCAGACGAGTTCATGGTCGGTGATGGGAAAGTGGCAAGCATGCAAACCGTTGATTATACGTGATAAGCCCTCTATGAAGCCTGCCCGGCAGAGGCGCAAATCGCAGCGGCGCAGCACGCGTTTGATATTGCAATTTAGTCAACCGGACACCACGATTTCATCCCGGATAGAGTATTCCGGCGCGGCGGGCGGTGGCTATCCGGCGCTGAATCCCGGTCCGATCAGGTCGATACGGTCGGTGCAGAACGCATCCACCCCCCACGCCAATATTTCATTTGCCCGAGCAGGGTCGTTGACCGTATAGCAAAACAGGCCATAACCGGCATCCTTGACAGCACGCGCCTGCATGACCGTCAGGTTTTTATGGTTGGTATGCAGGGCGCGTGCGTCGAGTGCCTGCAGGCGCGCCAGCCAGTCATTCGGGATGGTGTCTACCAGATATCCGCGCGGGATAGCCGGGGCGACGCGGTGCGCGGCAGCCAACGCATCGAAGGAGAATGACGAAAACAGGGGCAAGTCGGGCGGGCCGGCATGGGCGTCAAGTTCGTCGCCAAACAGCTGTGCCGTCGTTTCCGCAACGACATGCCCGGTTTGTTCATCGGAGCCGGGGGACGGCTTGATCTCCACATTCATCCAGATACGGTTGTGCTTGCAAAAGCGGACCACCGCCTCGAACGTCGGCACCGGTTCACCGGCAAACTGGCTGCCGAACCATGCGCCTGCGTCCATCGACGCAAGGTCCTTTGCCAGTGTTTCCGCTACCCTGCCCTTGCCTGGAACCGTCCGCCCGAATTGCGGATCATGCATCAGCACCGGAACGCCATCACCTGACAGCATGACGTCGAATTCGACAGCACGAAATCCGTACTGCATGCCGCAACGCATCGCCGCGAGCGTGTTTTCAGGAGCCAACGTACCGCCGCCGCGGTGCGCGATGATTTTCGGATAAGGCCACATGATGATCCGTTGGTGTTAACTAAGGGACATAGTCTAATCCCGAAGCAGCAATCGCGTGGACCGGGACGACATCAAAGCGTTATCGGTTTGTCAGGGTTAAAATCGGCGTGGCACTTCTCCCGCCTTCCCTTTACTACACCGGTAACCGAACCATGGCCGACTCGCCTTTGAAAAAAGCATTGGGACACCTGCGTGTCCTTGACCTGACCCGCGTCCTCGCCGGACCGTGGTGTGCGCAAAACCTGGCCGATCTGGGGGCTGATGTTATCAAGATCGAGCGGCCCGGCGCCGGCGACGATACCCGTTCCTGGGGCCCGCCCTACTTGCGCGACGAACAGGGCAACGACACCACCGAAGCGGCTTACTATCTCGCCGCCAACCGCGGCAAGCGTTCCGTCACGGTCGACATTGCCAGTCCGGAAGGCCAAGACATTGTGCGCCGGCTGGCGAGGCAGTCAGATGTCGTCCTGGAAAACTACAAGGTCGGGCAACTGAAGAAGTACGGCCTGGATTATGAATCCCTGAAGAAAGAGAAGCCAGATCTGATCTACTGTTCGGTCACCGGCTTCGGCCAGGACGGTCCCTATGCACAGCGCGCCGGCTACGATTTCATCATCCAGGGCATGGGCGGTTTCATGTCGATTACCGGCGAGCGCGACGACATGCCGGGCGGTGGACCGCAGAAAGCGGGCGTCGCCATTTCCGACCTGATGACCGGCATGTACGCCACCATCGCTGTGATGGCAGCATTGGCCCACCGCGACCGTACCTGCGAAGGGCAGTACATCGATATGGCGCTGCTCGACGTGCAGGTCGCCATGCTCGCCAACATGAACACCAACTATCTGGCAAGCGGCAATCCGCCGAAGCGCTGGGGCAATGCGCATCCCAACATCGTGCCCTATCAGACCTTCCCCACTTCGGACGGCCACATCATCGTGGCGGTGGGCAACGACGGTCAGTACCGGAAATTCGTCGGCGCCGGCGGCAGGCCTGACCTGGCCGAAGATGAGCGGTTCGCAACCAATCCGATGCGGGTCCGCCACCGCAACGTGCTGGTGCCCTTGCTGGCGGACATGGTCAAGACCAAAACCAAGCAGGAATGGATCGACCTGCTGGAATCGGCCGGCGTGCCCTGTGGCCCGATCAATAATCTGGACGAGGTATTCGTCAATCCCCAGGTAACGGCGCGCAATATGCAGGTGGATCTGCCGCATCCGACGGCCGGCAAGGTAAAACTGGTCGGCAGCCCGATGAAGATGTCCGTGACGCCGCCGTCCTATGACCTGCCTCCGCCGCTGCTGGGGCAGCATACCGACGAGGTGCTGCACGGGGTACTCGGCATGGAACAGGACGAGATCGGGAAACTGCGCGGCAAGGGCGTCGTCTGATCCCGCACGACGCTTCTTCCGCAGGCGTCATAATTCGCCCACGGGCCTGTTGCTTGCTTTGATCATTCCATGTCGAACCAATCCGAAAGGCAAACCGGCCATGCCTGATTTCAACTGGAGCAATCCGTATCCGTCGATCCGCACACCGCTTTTCGCACGCAATGTGGTGTCCACGTCCCAGCCGCTGGCGGCGCAAGCCGGGCTGCGCATGCTGCTCAAGGGCGGCAACGCCGTCGATGCGGCGATCGCCGCTGCCGCGGCGCTGACCATCGTCGAGCCGGTATCCTGCGGACTGGGCGGCGATGCATTTGCGATCCTGTGGGACGGAGAAAAATTGCATGGACTGAATGCCTCCGGTCCTGCGCCAGCCGCATGGACACCGGACTATTTCAACGGCAAGCATGGCGGCAAGATACCCCATCGCGGCTGGGATACGGTAACGGTGCCGGGCGTCATCGCCGGCTGGGTCGCGCTGTCGGACAAATTCGGCAAGCTGCCCTTCGCGGACCTGCTGGAACCGGCCATCGAACTGGCGGCGCGCGGACATATGGTCGCCCCTATCGTGCAGCACAAATGGAGTGCGGCAATCCCTTTATTGAAAAAGCAGCCGGGCTTCGCGCAGGCCTTCATGCCCCATGAACGAGCACCGATGGTGGGCGAATTGTTCCGGTTCGAGGATGCCGGGCGGACATTGACCCGGATTGCCGAAAGCCATGGCGATGATTTCTACCGTGGCGAACTGGCGGAAGCGGTCGTCAGGCATGCAAAGGAAAACGGCGCCGTGATGGCGCTGGATGACTTGTCGGACTACGCACCGGAATGGGTCGAACCGCTGCAGAAGGACTATGCCGGTTATACGCTGCATGAGATCCCTCCCAACGGCCAGGGCATTGCTGCAATGATGGCGCTGGGTATCGTGGAGCAGCTTGGCGTGGCCCGCTATCCGGTCGACTCGGCCGACAGCCTGCACCTGCAGATCGAGGCGATGAAGCTGGCGTTCGCCGATACCTATCAATGGGTCGCTGACAGCCGCTATATGACGGAGGTGAACGCCGCCCAGCTGCTTGACGACGGTTACCTGGCCGACCGGGCGAAGCGGATCGACATGCGCCGCGCCGGGGAGTTTCAGCACGGTACGCCGCCGAAAGGCGGTACCGTTTACCTGACCGCCGTCGACGAGAGCGGCATGATGATCAGCTTCATTCAATCCAATTACATGGGATTCGGCTCCGGCGTGGTGGTGCCGGGAACGGGCATCAGCCTGCAGAATCGCGGCTACGGTTTCTCGCTCGATCCGTCGCATCCCAATTGCGTTGCGCCCGGAAAACGGCCTTTCCATACCATCATTCCCGGCTTTCTCATGAAGGACGGCCAGCCCCAGATGAGCTTCGGCGTCATGGGCGGCAATATGCAGCCGCAGGGCCATCTGCAGGCAATCGTTCGCATGCTGTCTTATCACCAGCAGCCGCAGGCAGCGTGCGATGCCCCGCGCTGGAAGGTCAATGCAGGCATTTCCGTCGACATGGAGACCAGTATCCCACCGGAAGTGGTTGCCGACCTGCTCGCACGCGGCCACAAGATCGAACGCATTGCCGACAGTTACATGGATTTCGGCGCCGCCCAGTTCGCCTGGAAGTTGCAGGACGGCTACGTCGTTGCCAGCGACCCGCGGCGGGACGGGCAAGCCGTCGGTTTCTAGGGTAGCCCCGGTGCACCCCGCGTGCACTGACGTCCCCATTCACACCAAACGGCGACGTTTCACGGCTCAAAATCGGCATTTCGTCGCAATCCGCTGTCGTGGCCTTATGCGCCTGACGACAATGCTCCCATCAATCTATTTATCGGGAGCGGATCATGGAATTTACACCTGTCATCCTTGCGCACACCGCCGCCGCCATCGGTGCCGTGGCGTTGGGAGGCGCGACGCTTTTAATGAAAAAAGGCACCCGGCTGCATCGCCTGTTCGGGCGTACGTGGGTTGCCCTGATGCTCGGCGCAGCCATTATCTCGTTCTGGATCCGGCGAAACGGTGATTTTTCGCCGATTCATCTTCTGTCCATCGCCGCCATCGTCGGTGTCGGCATGGCGATTTATGCAGTCACGCGAGGCAATATCAGGGCGCACCGGCGCGGCATGATGGCTACCTATATCAGCCTGGTCATCGCCGGCGTATTTACATTGCTGCCGGAGCGCCGCCTCGGCTACCTGGTCTGGCATTCAGTTGGTCTAATCTAAGGAGAAGAACATGGACGCATCCATCCAATACCAAAACGCCAAACGTACGGTCGAGCGTAAGCTTGGCTTTTATACTCACCTGTCGGTCTTCCTCGTGGTGAACACCGGGTTGTTCCTCCTGAATCTCACGCAGGGCTCCGGCCGACCGTGGGCCATGTTTCCATTATTCGGCTGGGGAATCGGGTTACTATTTCACGGGCTGGCAGTGTTTCTGCATGGCGCGAAGGCTGGCTGGAAGCAGCGCATGATCGACAATGAAATGAAAAAACCGCTCGACGCAATCCCGTAATGAACCTGTTTTCCGAATCGATAGAACACCCCTATCCGCGCCTGCGCCGCTTCGCCATCGACGTAGCGATTACCGCCGTCTTCAACCTGGTAATCGCCCTCATCATTACGTATGTACTGCGAGTCAACAGCAGCTTTGTCACCAATCTGCTGGTGTCGATGTGCATTGGCATCCTCGCTGTAACCTTCGTCGATGGCGGACGCCTGCTGCTGTGGGGATTGGGCAAGCCTCCCAAAATTCCGTTCATCCTGCTGGTCATGGCGGCATTGCCGGCGGCGCAGCAACTTGGACATGTCATCGCGTCCCGGCTCTCCGGCATCCCGGTCAACAATTTTATAAAGGCACACCACCAAAATCCGACAGGCTATATCGTCGTAACCTTGCTGATAAGCCTCTTCATCACCTGGTTCTTCTGGAACCGCAGCACGCTCGCCCATCTCACGGCGGAAGCCGAAGCCGAAAAGGCGCGAGCCGCCGCCGTCGAGAAGCAGGCGGTCCAGGCACAGCTGCAATTGCTTCAGGCACAAATCGAACCCCACATGCTGTTCAACACCCTGGCCAACCTGCAGGGACTGATCGCGGTCGACCCGCCGCGTGCGCAGCAGATGCTCGACCAGTTGATTCTTTATCTCCGCGCCACGCTATCCTCATCGCGTGCAGAGCAGACCACACTGGGACAGGAGTTCGCATTGATGGAAGCCTATCTCGGCCTGATGAAAGTCCGTCTTGGCGGACGTCTTTCCTATGCACTGCACCTACCGGATGCATTGCGCGACCGAACTCTCCCGCCAATGCTGCTGCAGCCCCTTGTGGAAAACGCCATCAAGCACGGCATCGAACCGAAGATCGAAGGCGGCCACATCGACGTGCAGGCGATCATGGAAAATGCAGCGCTGATACTGACGGTGCGCGACACCGGTCTTGGCCTGCGCGGCGCAGGCACCACGTCGGGCACCCGTGTCGGCATGGCCAACCTGCATGAACGACTGCAAGCCCTGTACGACGGTAACGCTTCATTTTCCCTGACCCCCAATCATCCCGAGGGCGCGATCGCCCAATTCACCCTGCCGCTATGACAAACACATCCGTACGCGCATTGATCGCCGAAGACGAACCGGTTCTGGCCTATGCACTGGTGCAGGCGCTGCAGCGCTTGTGGCCGGCCTTGCAGATCAGTGGCGTAGCGGAGAACGGCGTTGCCGCAGTGCGGGAAGCGCTGGCATTGCGACCGGATATTCTTTTCCTAGACATTAAGATGCCGGGCAAGACAGGATTGGAAGCCGCGCAGGAACTGGCGGAGGATTGGCCGGACGGCACGCCCTTCCCGCTGGTGGTGTTCGTGACCGCCTATGACGAGTACGCGTTGCAGGCATTCGACCATGCGGCTGCGGATTATGTCCTCAAGCCGGTCAGCGACGCGCGCTTGGAAAAGACAGTGGCACGGCTGCAGGCGCGGCTCGGCCAGACGCAGGAGCGCGGGCAGGAACTGGCGCGCATCGTCGATCAGCTGCGTTCGCTGGTGCCCCCCTCCTCCGCCGACACAGACCGTTTAAGCTTCATCCGCGCAGCGGTCGGCAACCAGATTCGCATGATTCCGGTGTCGGAGGTGCTCTACTTCGAAGCAACCGACAAATACGTGAATGTCGTCACTGCCGACAGCGAATCGCTGATCCGCACCAGCCTCAAGGAATTGCTTCCGCAACTCGACGACAGGCAGTTCTGGCAAATTCACCGCGGCACGGTCGTCAACGCGCACTGCATCGAAGCAGCGGTACGCGACGACACCGGCAAGCTTACCGTCCGGTTGCGCGGTCATTCGCGATCGCTTCCGGTCAGCCGCTTATTTGCGCATCTCTTCCGGCAAATGTGATTTTGTCGTCCAATGTCGAAACGCGCCCGCCTGTAATTTTCAGCAATTTGAAAAGCCGGACACCCGCGCATCAACAGAACGGTCGTTCAGATTCTGCAAATTACGATAGTGTCGACCGTACCAATTGCACACATCGCATTTTTAATACATTGTTTTATTGTGCAATACAGATATTTCCCTTATAAATATTGCCTAGGAGAAGCGCCAGTATTTTCACCCATCGGAGTACACCGATATGACCGCCTTGCGAAGCCTTAAACTTTCCTATCGATTTGGCATTTTGATAGGCTTATTCACGCTAGGCTTCGCCGTCTACGGCGCATGGTCCTTTAAAACGTTAAACGACCTCAAGGTCAGCGGTCCGGTCTACCAGCGCATTGTGCAAGGCAAGGACCTGATTGCCGATGTCCTGCCACCCCCGGAATACATTATTGAATCCTACCTTGTCACTCTCCAGCTATCGGCGAGCGAAGACAAGGCAGAGCAGGATGCGCTCGCTGCCCGACTGAAGACGCTGAAAGCGGATTACGACATACGTCACGAGTTCTGGCTAAAGGAGGAACTCGACAGCAATCTTGCCGACATCCTCCTGCGTCAAGCGCATCAACCTGCCATCGCCTTCTATGCAGCCACCTTCGATGAACTCATTCCTGCCATGCAAAAAGCCGATAAGGCCGCCATTGCCGCAGCAAGCGCGCGCTTGAAGGGATTCTATGCAAGCCACCGCGCGGCAGTGGACGAGGTGGTCACCCTGACCACCAAGCGCATTGCCGAAGACGAAGCCATGGCGAAAGAACGCATCAAATCGGCTATCAACCAGGTCTCCAGCGAAGAATGGCAGAACCACCTGACCAGTCCCACCACGGACAATCCATTGTGGGGGATGCTGCACGCCGCCAAGCAATTGAAGGCCGCCGGCGCGCATCTCCTGGTCATGCCTTGCAACACCGCGCGTATGTTCCATCCCGAACTGGAAAAGCGGGTAGACGTTCCCGTCCTCCACATCGCCGATGCGGCACTGATGGCCCTGAAGGAAGCCAACCCTGCCGCCAAGAAAGTCGGATTGCTCGCCACGTCCGGAACGATCAATAACAGGCTGTATGAAGGCCGGGCCGAGAAGGTGCACTCTCAGGTCGAGTGGGTGTATCCCACTCCCGCTTCCCAGAAAAACGAAGTGATGAAGGGAATTTACGAAGACGGCGTCAAGGCCAACAACCTCGACAACGGCAGGCGTCTCCTGAAAAGCGCCGGAGATGCGGTGGTCAGGGACCACAAGCCGGACGCCCTCTTCCTGGCCTGCACCGAAATACCGCTGGTGCTGTCGCAGAAGGATTATCCGGAGCAGATCGTGATCGATGCGACGCAGGCCCTCGCCGAACTGGCTGCCCAGAAGTCATTTGAACTTGCGCAAAAATACCATGCGCAGCGCGAAGCCGCGGGTCAGTCACGGCTCAATTAGGGCATAGGACGCCGGATGACCGCAATCGCTTCCGTGCGTCCAGGGGCCGTCCGCCAGGGACGGTTCCCGCTCCCTTGACATCGACGCGGCAGCTTTGCATGCGTCTTCACCATCCACCGTTTGGCCGCGAGGTGCCGACATGAACAGAAGTGACTATGGCAGGCTGATCATGGATTTTTGCAGCGTCTGTCAGATGGAGGGCGCCGACAGCATCCTGGCAGGCGGCCCGGTGTCGATCAACGACGTGACGTTTTCCCTGAACTACAGTGAAGAGCTGGAGGAGAACCTGGTACTGATCTTCTGTGACTTCGGCCTTCCTGCCGCTGGCCGCGAAGCCGAGGTGTATCGTGCGCTGATGGAAACCAATCTTCTCCTGTACATGCTGAACGGACCGCTCTTTTCGATTTCCCCGGATACGGGCCGGGTTCTATTCGTCAACCGCTGCTGGCTGCAGCAACTGACGCCCGTCAAGCTGCGTGACATGCTGGTGCAGTTCGCAGCCCAGGCAAAGGACTGGCGCACCCATCAACTTCTCGACAAGCCGCCGCTTCGAAGTGGCCAATCATCCACCGCCCGCATGCTCGCAAACTCCCTTCTGACCAAGCCTGGATCCTGATGCGGCGGCATGCACGACAATCCCGCCATTGCGCGCCTCGTGTTACTCCCAGGCTTGCGATACGCTCAGTTCAGTGAATACAAGGCCACGGGCACTAGAGCGATCACCAATGCGGTCAGTATCCTGACCGGCGCGCTGAAGCCGCGATGCCGGAACCAGGACGCGAGGCCGAGCGCGCCGGCGCCATAGAACAGCGAAAAGATCACCAGCGCGCCAATGCCCACCACTTCCGCCGTCCGCGTGGTGAACAATACGGCAAACAAGGCGGCAGTGACCATGGCCAGCATGCCGGCCAGATAGGCCATCAGGACGGACGTGCTTTTCGCACCCGCGGACCGAAACCTGGACTGCGTAAGCATTGCCTGTCTTTTGGCTAGCACATCGCGCTGCAGGAGAAAGACGAGAAGTGGATCGACTTGCCTGTAATGAAGCAGCCCGGCGGAAGCCGCCGCTGCCAGGTCCTCGCGTTGAATCATGATTCATCGCTCCTTCGGTGGTTCTGCGTTCCGGATCGGCAATGTCGACAGAGCAAGTGATGCGCGGGACCGTTTTTCTTGCCTCATCAACTTGCGGTCGCTTGTTGCAAAACGGTTCCGCAACACGGCGTGCCGGCTCGCATTGAGATGACTCGTAGGGATCAGAAGGCCATTTAACCAAGTCCAGCGACGTCAACGTAGACTTAGATCAATTGCTCAAAAATGCGGCAGACGCGCGTTCGAAAATTGTTCGCTTCTTTAAGCAAGAACAAACTCCGACGATCTGACGTTACGAGGAAGGACAAGCATGTTCCCGGCGTGGCAGGGCGGCAAGAATTGCGGCAGGCAACATGCTCGTGGTTACATCATCCCCGGCGGACTTCCAGCAGTTCGCGCAGGTCCGTCGGCAGCATCGAACGCAAGCGTGCCGACACTGCTTCTTCATGCCGGCTCCACCACAAGCCTATGCCGATCAGCGCGAAGCCAAGCAGGGTCAGCACCAGCACGAAAAGGAAGCTGTCCTTAAATATATTCCACGACAGGTCCCCCAGTACCAGCGCGATGCCGATGCCGCCGAACACCGCGAACACGCGCCGCCCGAGTACGGCGCCGACAAATACCAGTCCGAAGTTGAGCGCCAGGTACACCAGCTTACCGGCCAGTTTCCCGGAGCCCATCATCGACAGCGCTCCCCAGAAGGTCAGCAGGCCGAACAGGTACAGCCAGTAAGCGTAATCATGGCTGCGGCGTGAACGCAGATCGACGAAGAATGCCAGCAGGAGCATCAACAGGCCAAATACCAGGCTGATCGACTTGCGTAGCTCCCATGCTGCACCGCCGAACCAGTCGCCGCTGCCGCCTTCGCCCGCCTGTAGGATCAGCGCCGGCACAATGTCCATGCCCATGTACCACAGCGTCACGGCGATCGGCATCATCAGGAACGGGTAGCGGAAGCGCCACAGCAGTACCGCCCCGGCAGCCAAGGTTGCCAGCTCCATCAGCAGCCAGCGCCAGTCGATGAAACGGTGGTAATCGCGATAGTGCTCCAGATGCCCGTCATCGGGCCAGAAGCCGAGCACGTGCTGCAGGGCGAATACCGCCAGCGGCACCAGCGCGATGGCCAGCGTGGCGAAGATGCCTGCCGGAATACCGTAACCATGCTTCTCCAGCCTGGCGGCCAGTGCCACCGCTGCGAACGCGTACAGCAGCGACAACACCAGCAGCGCGCCCATCCCCAGCGCTTCCACCGCAATGGTCGTGAACAGCGAGGCTGCGCCGATGGCCAGCATGCCGCCGAGGTAATAAAGCACATGAGTACCGGAAAAACGCGCGGCGGCTCGGGACGGGTGCCCGCCGCCGGCATCCCGTTTGCTAAGGAAGGCGAACAGTCCCTCCAGTTCCAGCGGATTCAGCACACCCGCCTTGACGGCGGCTTCGAGGTCTTCGCGCTTGATGGTCATGGCCATACCCAATCGTGTTATCGGAATTACAAACAGGAAATGCGAGCGATTGTATACCGCCTGACCGGCGCTTCGGCCGCGCCCGCTCATTCCTGCACGGCATTGTCCTGCCGCCCTGCCCCATCCCTGCTACGGTAAAATGCCCGCTACCCGATTCTCCCCACCGTATTCTGAAAAGCCCATCCATGAGCACCAACCCGAAAACCCCAGCCGCTCCGGCAGACAATGCGCCGGCCGCGAATTTCCTGCGCAACCTCATTGACGCCGATATCGCTTCGGGCAAATACGCCAACCGCAAGGACAGCATGGGCCGACCGCTGCCGCCAGTCGTCACCCGCTTTCCGCCGGAGCCGAACGGTTATCTTCACATCGGCCACGCAAAGTCCATCTGCCTCAACTTCGGCATGGCACGCGATTTCGGCGGCCGCTGCAACATGCGCTTCGACGATACCAACCCGACCAAGGAAGAACAGGAATACGTCGATACCATCCTCGACAGCGTGAAATGGCTCGGCTTCGACTGGAAGGACGACACTGGCGAGCATCTCTACTTCGCCAGCGACTACTTCGACAAACTCTACGAAATGGCGGAATACCTGATCACCGCCGGCCATGCCTACGTCGACAGCCAGAGCGCGGAAGACATGGCCAAGAACCGCGGCAACTTCGGAGAACCCGGCAAGAACTCGCCCTTCCGCGACCGTGCCGCGGCGGAATCGCTCGACCTCTTCCGACGCATGAAGGCTGGCGAATTCAAGGACGGCGAACACATCCTGCGCGCGAAGATCGACATGGCTTCGCCCAACATGAATCTGCGCGACCCGGCGATCTACCGCATCCGCCATGCGCACCACCACCGCACCGGCGACAAATGGTGCATCTATCCGATGTACGACTACGCGCATCCGATCGAAGACGCCATCGAGCAGGTCAGCCACTCCTTCTGCACGCTGGAATTCATGGACCACCGGCCGTTCTATGACTGGGTGCTCGAGCGCCTCGCCGAAGGTGGATTCTTCCAGCGCCCGCTGCCGGAGCAAACCGAATTTGCCCGGCTCAACCTCACCTACTCCGTGACCAGCAAGCGCAAGTTGCGGGAGCTCATCGAAGAAAACATCATCGACGGCTGGGACGATCCGCGCAACTCCACGATTGTGGGCTTGCGCCGCCGCGGCTATACGCCGGAATCCATCCGCCTCTTCTGCGAACGCGCCGGCGTCGCGAAGTCCGACAGCTGGATCGACATGGGCACGCTCGAAGGCGCGCTGCGCGACGACCTCGATGACAAGGCCGCCCGCGCCATCGCCGTCCTGCGTCCGCTCAAGCTCATCATCGACAATTTTCCAGAGAACCTCTCCGACGACTGCAGCGCTCCGGTCCACCCGCACCATCCGGAACGCGGGCAGCGCAGCTTCCCCATCACGCGGGAACTGTGGATCGAGGAAGAAGACTTCATGGAGACGCCGAGCAAGGGCTACTTCCGCCTCTTCCCCGGTAACAAGGTGCGTCTCAAATACGGTTATGTCGTGGAATGCACCGGCTGCGACAAGGACGACAGCGGCAAGGTCGTCGCGGTGCACTGCAACTATTTCGCAGACTCCAAGAGCGGCACCGACGGCGCGAACAACTACAAGGTCAAGGGAACGATCCACTGGGTCAGCGCACAGCATTCGCTCGAAGCGGAAGTGCGCTTGTATGACCGCCTGTTCACCGACCCGAACCCGGATGCCGGTGGCAAGGATTTCAAGCAGGTGCTGAATCCGACATCGAAGGAGGTGATCACCGCCTATCTCGAACACGGCCTGCGCGCCGCGCTGCCAGATGACAAGTTCCAGTTCGAGCGGCATGGATACTTTGTGGCGGACCGCGTGGATTCGACACCGGGGAAACCGGTGTTTAATCGGGCAGTGACCTTGAAAGATTCATGGGGGAAGTAACAACTGGAAAATTTGCATGAACCCAAAGTGCAATTACTTTTTGTTGGCCAGCGAAAAATCCTGCCAATGTCTTTCCTGATTCATTCGCCAATGGAGAGGCAAGGCAGGTGAGGTAAGACTTCATTGAACGTCGCCGGTCAAACGTCAGGAATAATGGTTCGTCAAGTCCGGCAAGTTCTTTCCGCAGGGAACAGGCTCGAACTTCCACGAATCAAGAGAGTCAATATTTCCATCTGTATGCTTTCAATGCGGCTCTCCTGTTGCGCTCGTAATATCCGGGATATCGACATGAACCCTGTACTTCTTTCACCAGTTGTTGCTGCAGCGCTGATTGTGAGCGCCTGCGCGACCCGCGTCCCTGTCGAACTCTACGGCGACCCCGCGCCCGCGTCGGCCGCACAGCGCACCATCGTAATTACTCCCGATACCCGGCACGTGAATGTGGAAGGCGGGGAAATTATTCGATTCGTTGTTGAAGGAAGGGAGTTTGGCTGGAGCTTCAATAATGCGCTGACGATCAATTCATTCAGCCTGAATGCTGTTGCGCCCCCGGGTCTGCTGAATCAGCCCGTGCATGCATATGTGTCGCGCGACCCGCGCTATATCGGTGGTGGCGACGGGCCGGAGAAATAAGACGACCTGACGGAGAGAGGGGAGCGGCGCGCAAGCCCATCATCCGCTCTCTCCACGCCGGGGGCCGGAACAGGATCTTTCCCGCTTCGATGTCACAGCAACCGCCTACGCGGATTGGCCACGCACCTGCAGTCTACTTTCCCTGACACCGTCCTGCGACAAGTTCAATCGCCGGTGGCATCACCATTGAACAGGTGCTGAGCGCCTGGCTTACGACATTCCATTCCTGCTCGAGCGCCGTATAGGTTTGCGCAAGGCTCCGCACGCGCTCGTCGTTCGATACCTGGGTGGAATACACGACGTAGCGCGATGGTCCTCCACATGCTTTCGTGCCTGCGGGTATTGCGCGGCATTGAGAAACATCGCTTGCGAACGGCGTGCCGACCTCAGCGATCAACGAGGTCCAAACGGCTTGCATCTCCGCGCTGATCTGCGCTTCGGTCCTGGCAGGTGCGGATGATGCTGCTGTCTGCATTGTGGAACCGGAAGAACCGCCGCAGGCAACCAAACCCATCGCACAAAAAGCAAAGGCGATTCGCTTGAATCCTGTCAATCTATTTGTAGTCATGATCTTCTCTCCTACCAGGTGATGCACGCGGGAGCAACATGGAGTCATGCCCGAACGATTTTGGCAATCACACATCTATGCGATGTAACGGTCATCGACAATATGCTACTCACCGACAATTTTCAAAAGGTTACTTTTTAGAATAATGCCATGCCTCCCGCAACGCCGGGACGGCCATATCAAGGAAATACCATGAGAGAAGATAGTGCCCTTTCTCATCTGAAGGATGGCGAATCATGTATCGTGCTTTTCAAGAATGGCGAAAAGCGGAAGGTGAGATGGAGCGTCCCGGAGTGGTCGTTCATCGCCATCACCGATGATGAACGCCGATGCAGGTTTGAAGACATCAAGGAATGGATGCCGGCTTCGATCAAGCATCATCTTTAGCAGGCGTACACAATCGCCGGACTTGGCCGGCCGCGGCACGGCCTTCAATGCAATATGGGTATGATTGCAGGACCGGTCTCCCGCATGCACAGCTATGTTGCGCATCGCCGGAGGCCCCCTGACATGCGCCCGGAGAAAATGTAATGAGCTTGCGTAGCGCCGCCTGCATTGCTGCCGCATTGGCTTTGCCCACCCTTGCAACATCCGCTACTTCGGATGCGGCTGGTGCAATCATCGGCAAGCGCATCGATATCGGTACTTTCGTGATCGACGCCACCGAAGTGACCATTGGCCAATTCGCTCGGTTTGCGGAAAGACGCCGCATGACGACCGCCGCCGAACGCGACGGCGGCGGCTTCGAATATGGCGCGGGATGGGAACGCCGCCCAGGCTGGGCCTACAAGACGCCCTATGGCAAGCCCGCCGCTGACGACGAACCGGCCGTGCATCTCAGCTGGCATGAAGCGAAAACCTACTGTGAAGACGCTGGCGGCGGCCTGCCAACGCAGGCGCAGTGGCGCGCAGCGGCGTACACCGAAACGCGCGCTTCGCCTCCTGCGCCATTCGTCAGCAAACGCACCTATCCCTATCCCACCGGCGATACACCGGGCGGCGCGAATGTCACGGGTGCGGCGGATGGCTGGGAGCGGCACGCTCCGGCAGGACGCACCCGACCGGGCGTGAACGGCCTGTACGATATGGGAGCGAATGTGTGGGAATGGCTGGCAGATGCCAACGGCAGCGACAGACTCACGGCAGGTGGATCATGGTGGTACGACACCGCGAAGATGAAAGCCAACGGCATGCAGTTCAAGCCGGCGGATTTTTATGCGGTGTATGTTGGATTTCGGTGTGTTTACACAAAGTGATTTCCAGACAGATCCGCATTGATACAAAATTATTCCAATCCAAATATTTCTACGGCCATTAAAATCGGAGGCTACCGGATGTGGTTTTCGACGCAAGCTTTTTTGCATGCCCTTGACGTATGATTTGCCCGCCAGACCGATTGAAAGACAAGCCTAGTTGCGACATCAGATAGAGAAAGCAGCCTTACAACCCATGCCAACTACCATCACTCACCGCCGAACCAACATCGTTACGCTGGCTACCGGCGAAACCGTTGCCGCTCACTGCAAGCCGGATGATATTGCCCTTGTCGAAGAGAAAGGCGGCTGGTGGGTGCATTTCGTCGGCGAGGATGGCGCAAGCGATACCTACGATGAGCCTTACCCTACCTATAACCAAGCCCTGTGGGCAGCCAAGGCAGCGGCGGAGTTCAGTTCGAGCTTGTAAGGCGCCGGCACGGTGGCATGAATGGCCACGCGATGGGGATCGAGCTTATGCCGGCACCACGCGCCATGGGGTTTGTGTCCCCGGTATACTTGCGCATTCCCCTTCTTCGATCCGGTGCGCAGCGCGCACCTTACTCCCTGAGCATCCATCATGAAAAAACCCAAGCCGTCCAGTCCTTCGAAAGCCGCTGCCCCCGCCGACCTGCCTGACGATGTGGTGGCGCAAAAGCTGGCCGAACTGGCGATCGATCTCAGGGATCTGGATGCGTACGCGACGTTGCCGGATGACCTGAAGAAAAAGAAAAGCGACCTCGACAAGCTCATCAGGAAGTGCCTGCGGCAGAACAAGGACGACGCCCTGAACGAGGCGCTCGAGCGCACCTACGAGGAAGACGGCTATGCGTTCGACCGCCTGAAATTGAACCTCGAAGAGCTGTCGGGAACGATCGTGGTCCGTCGCGACGATGATCCGGCCCTTGAGGTCAACGCCTTTGTCGTTCCGATGTTCGTGCATACCGTCGGCGGCTTGCGCATCGAGGAGTGTTTCCAGGATGAAGAGGCATTCGAGCAGCTGCGTGACAGCTTTCAGAAAGGGGAACTGGAGAGCAAAAAGGCGACCGTCGTACTGGTGAGCCACGCCTTTCACCTGAACGAGATCGACCGCATCGGCTACTGCCAGTTGCACGAGATGGTGCATGAAGCCTACGAGTCGGTGTCCCGCAAGAAGGGGACAGCGGCCCCGGCGATCGCGCGCAGCATGAGCGGCTGGCCGGCCAATGCGTTCGCGCCGGACGATAGCGCGGTGGAACTGCGTTTCCTGCTCGGATTCGCGATCAAGACGCTGGAAGATCCTTTTTACAAGGTGCCGGAAAAGGAAGCGGCAGCCGATCGCTACTTCGAGACGCGCGCGCAGCGATTCCGCCAGTGGGCCGCGGATAACGCATCACTGGTCAAGCGCTGTCTCGTTACCGATGGCCGCGAGGTGGAGATCGATTTTCTTTACCAAGACCTTTTCCATGGCGGCAAGGCGACCGCCTTGAGCGAGTACTACATGCTGCAGATGATGTCCGAGCTGCACCAGGCGCTGGGTGAAAGCGGAATATCACCGGACTCGACGAACGCCATCATCGGCCCGACCGATGTCGACGACGGCATGGTGCTGCGGGTGAATTTGTATGCGCAGGCGGATGGCGCACTCATCGTGTCGTCGGACAAGCCAATCGCGGTGGCTCGCGACCTGCAGGCGGAGGCGGACGATGTGCATGACGCGCTGGCGACACTGGGAGTGAAATCGCTGTCGCTGGCAATGCGTTTCGATACCGATGGCCAGCCAGTGGATGTGCGGCCCTATGCATCGCAAGCCGGATAACAGGCGGATGAAGCGCTTCAGCCCAGCAGCTTGGGCAGCGAGGACGCGAGCAAGGCAATACCGGATGCCGTCAGCAGGCTGAGGACGAGTTTGCGGAAATTTGCTTCGGAGATGCCGATGTACAGCCGGGCGCCGAGCAGCGATGGTATGAGGATGGCCGGCGCGACGATGGCGAACATCGGCAGCATGTCACGGGTGATCACCCCGGTGTACAGGTAAGTCGCCATCGTGACGGAGAGCGTGGCGAGATTGAAGTTCTGGATCACGGAACGTTGCGTGTCTTTTTCCATGCCGCGCAGCGTGCACCAGAGCGTGGGGATCGCGCCGGCAAAGCCGCCGATTCCGCCCATGATCCCGCCGATGATGCCGGCGATGCTGTCCGCAAGGCGTCCGCCGGCCCGGATACGGGGCAGCCGGTGAGCCACCAGCATGACCGGACACCAGACCACCAGCAAGGTCCCGAGACAAGCTTTGAACAGGTCGATGTTCAGGTAGGGAAGCACATACACGCCGATCGGTACGCCGGCCAATCCGCCCGCGATGAAGGGCAACAGGGTTTGCAGGTTGAGGCCGCGCCGCACGGTCACGGCGGCGATCACCTGCCCGGTCAGCGCGCCGAATACCGCCAGTGCCGCCGCCAGCTTCGGGTCTACCACCCATGCCCAGAACGACATGGCGACAAGCCCGAATGCAAAGCCGGACAACCCCTGCACGAAACCGGCGACTACGGCGCCCAGCACAATCACAAGGACAATCATGTCCATTCAAAACTCCGGAAATGGATTGGAAAAAGCCTGAGGCAGGCAGCCGCTGTACTGACAGCATGTAGAGTCTTGCAGGAAACCGTATATTGCCGGCTGCTCGACATGATATACCCATGGCATTGCCTGCCCTGCCACATGGGGACTTCGACGCATGAAGCTATAATCAAGACAACTAATTTTCGCGAGTGCCAACGTGTCCCGTTTTTCCGTATTGCACCAATACCTGTTACCGAAGCAGGCGCTCACCCGTCTTGCGGGCCGCATCGCCAGCGGGCAAGGCGGACGATTTACGCCGCATCTGATCCGCTGGTTTGCGCAGAAGTACGGCGTCAACATGGATGAGGCGCACAATCCCGACCTGGCCAGCTACCAAAGCTTCAACGACTTCTTCACCCGCGCATTGCGTGAAGGCGCCCGCCCGCTGGCCGACCGCGACTTCGTCTGCCCGGTCGACGGGGCGATCAGCCAATTCGGCACCATCGAGCACGACCAGATTTTTCAGGCGAAAGGCCACCGCTATTCCACCACCGCGCTGGTCGGCGGCGACAGCGTGCTGGCAGCACAGTTCGATCACGGCACTTTCGCCACGCTGTACCTCAGTCCACGCGACTATCACCGCATCCACATGCCCTGCGACGCAAAGCTGACGCGGATGATCTACGTGCCGGGCGCGCTGTTCTCCGTCAATCCCGTCACCGCCCGTGGTGTCCCGGGACTGTTTGCGCGCAATGAGCGCGTGGTATGCGTTTTCGAATCCTTGCACGGCCCCTTCGTGCTGGTGCTGGTGGGTGCGACGATCGTCGGCAGCATGGCGACGGTGTGGCACGGCGTGGTGAATGCGTCACGGGCCGGCACGGTGCGGGAGTGGCATTATCACGACAAGGATATCGTGCTGAGAAAAGGCGAGGAGATGGGACGCTTCCTGCTTGGTTCCACCGTCGTGATGCTGTTTCCCCGCGGCGTGATGGAATTCAATCCGGAGTGGACGGCGACGCGCACCATCCGCATGGGCGAGGCGATGGGCCACAAGCCGGAAGGCTGAGGACGACATGGACCGGTTGCTGCGCCCTGCTTCACTTGAACAGCGTCTCATGAAACCTGCAAGATGAACCACCAATCGACCCTGGAATTCCGGACGCCCGGCCGCGGGACGCGCAATATTACCGATGCGGTGGCACAGGTGGTCGCCGAATCCGGGGTGCAGACCGGCCTGGCCCACGTGTTCGTGCAGCACACCAGTTGTTCACTGACGATCACGGAGAATGCCGATCCCGATGTACGGCGGGATCTCGACACCGTCCTCGGACGCCTTGCGCCGGACGGCGATCCGGCCTACCGCCATGATCTGGAAGGCCCGGATGACATGGCCGCGCATGCGCGCAGCGTCCTGACCGATACAGGACTTACCGTTCCCATCGGTAGTGGACGTCTTCTGCTGGGTACATGGCAAGGCATTTTTCTTTGGGAACATCGCACCGACGCGCAAGTGCGTCGCGTCGTGGTGACGGTGCTGGGCGGCTGAATATCATCACGGCGCGCGCGGCGGTGCCGGCAGCAATCGATGCTCGCGACCGCACCGCGCCAACGGGGCCATCGCGCATGGTTCCGCATGGGGATCATGCACAAGGGAGAGGCGATCGCCGAAGTGTCCTGCATCTGCTTTCGCACAGGTCACGCCTTCGCCGAAGGTTTCGAGCCCGAGGTCGCGGCCGTTCATCTTGCACAGCCGGCCGGCAAGCTGGTCGAAATGCCGGGCCCGACCGAGGCCGAACGTGAAAACATCGAACACTATCGCGCTTCGGTGAGCGCCGCCCACCAGTTGAACATCGACGCATTGCAGACGGTGATTACGCAACGCGCTGCCGAGAGCGATGATGTCAACTACCTCCTTGTGCGACGCGCCGCCGAATGACTTGCGGCCATTTAGGTGTATCGAGGTGCAGACCGCAGCGGCAGGTCAGATCACGCCGAAAAGCAGGAGCAGAAGCAGCGTCAGCACCAGCGAGACGACGATCGATCCGAGGCAACCCAGCTTGCTGGAGAAGAAGAAAAACATGGTCCACCCTTTGCGTCGGATGGTGCCGCCGGCAAGCCGCCGTCCGCGCGCCGTGTTGGCGGTTGCAGGCACCATCAGGTTGTGTTTCTGTTATGTGTTGACGGCCTGCAGGAAAATTAGTTCTGGCGTTGCGCGGATGTACTGATGCACGTCCATGCCGAGTCTGGCGGTCAAGCAGTCTTTACCTGTTCATGCAAGACGATCGAAGCGGCCCCTTCCACGACGGCCCGGTTTCGCCCCATGGCCTTGGCTTTGTACAGCGCCTCGTCGGCGCGGTTCAGCAGCGATTCCAGGGTGTCGCCATCCCGGTATGTGGCGATGCCGATGCTGCAGGTTGCCAGCTCCGGCGCTGACGCGTCAGGATTGACGTCCTGCCGCTGCAGGCGCTCGGCCGCGATCACGGCGCTCGACAGGTCGGTTTCCGGCATCAGGACGGCGAACTCGTCACCGCCGATGCGCGCAAGCGAATCGATGGCGCGCAAGCCGCCGTTGATCCTGCGCACGAAGTTGCTCAGCGCATCGTCGCCGGCGGCATGCCCGAATTTGTCGTTGATGCTTTTGAGATTGTCGATATCGATCAGCAGCAGCGAAAGATTTCGTTGCGTCCGTTCGGCGCGTGCGATCTCGCGGTCGCTGATGTCATGAAAAGCGCGCCGGGACCAGGCGCCGGTCAGGAAGTCGCGGTTGGCCGCATGCTGCGCATGGGCGACCACGGCACGATGGGCAAGCAGCAGGCCGCCGAGCGTCAGCACCGGTAATGTGAATGCCCCGACGGCAAAAAAGAACAGATTCCAGCCGTTCGGCTCCAGCAGCGATTTGGGCGCGTCGGCACTCAGGAATTGCCGCCCGGCGCGGTACAGGTGGCCGATGCCGATGATGGTGCACATGGCGAGCACGAATCCCAGCGGGTAACGGGAGGATTTCCATTCATTTTTGGCGGTGATGATCGTCTGGGCGATCGCCATCGCTACTGCCGACTGAAAGACCGATACGACAAAGGTCCTCCAGGCAAACGAGTCAAAGCCGAAATGGAAAACGGCGATCAGTATCGTAAGCAAGGCGACCGATGCGGAAGCGACAGGGATCGAAACCGGGTGGCCGAAGAGGCGGCGATAGCCGATCAGGGCTGCCATCGACGACGCGGCGTACAGCGTGTTTGCACCTTCATACGCGAAAATCGCCGGGAGTTCCTTGCCGAATGCATACATGACGTATGCGCAGAGACCGAGCACGTTGGCAAGGAGCAGTTCATTGATGCCGCGAACCCTGTTCTCCTTCGCGGAATACAGCACGAGAAACATGACAAAGCACAGCAACGCTGCAATCAGCAAAGTCTGTTTCGCGCCCAGCATATCAATTACCAGCCAACATAATGTAAGTCGAATGAATCGTGTTTCCGGAGTGAAACGTAGGTTATCACGAACCCTGATTTTCACACCAAACGAAGGCGGAATACTTCCACCCGAGCAGATACCAACAGCACATGCGGGCCGGAACAGCCGGCGGAAATGTCGCAAACCCGCATCAAACCGGATTTTGTGATCGGCAGTAAACTGGCTGTCGATGCCATCTTGTCACTTGATGGCTACTGAACCCAATCCCGGTCTCGCGGGTCCATACCTCCCCCTACCGACAAAGAGATATCCGATGAACACACTTGATGCCAGCGCCAAAGGGGTTTACCTGATCGCCGTCACGCCATTCACCGACAGCGGTGCGCTCGACCTCGACAGCACCGACCGCATGGTCGATTTCTATCTGGACCGGGGCGCTACCGGGTTGACGATCCTCGGCATTCTCGGCGAAGCGACGAAACTGACCGCGGAAGAGTCGCGCACCTTCACGCGCCAGGTGCTGCGACGCGTGAACGGGCAGGTGCCGGTGGTCGTCGGCGCGTCCTCGGCCGGATTCGCCCCGATGCAGGAACTGACCCGGAGCGTGATGGACATGGGCGCATCGGGAGTGATGATCGCGCCAGCCTCGTCTGTCCGCACGGACGACCAGATCCTCGCCTACTTCGACATGGTGAACGAGACGCTAGGGCCCGATGTGCCATGGGTGCTGCAGGATCATCCGGTTTCCACCGGCGTGCAGATGTCGGCCGCCGTGGAGCTGCATATCATCCGGAACTCGCCCGGCTGCGTGATGCTCAAGCACGAGGATAGCCCTGGTCTCGCGAAGCTGTCGGCTATCCGCGCGGCAAGCGCGCGCGGCGATGTGCGGCGGGTATCGATCCTGACTGGCAACGGCGGTGGCCTGTTCCTGCCGGAAGAACTAACGCGCGGCGCCGATGGTGCCATGACCGGATTCGCCTATCCCGAGATGATGGTGGACGTGTGCAACGCACATGCCGCCGGCGACATCGAGAAGGCGCACGATATTTTCGACGCCTATCTGCCGCTTGCCCGTTATGAGCAGCAAGCCGGCATCGGGCTTGCCGTACGCAAGCACCTGCTGAAGGAACGCGGCGCGATTGGCTCGGCGATGGTGCGCAAGCCGGGACCGAAACTGTCTGCTGCGGATCTGGCCGACATTGACCGGCTCACAAGACGTCAGGCAAAACGACTGGATGAGATTGGCGCATCGGGCAAATGATTGGAGCGTCAGCCTCGCTGGTCAGCAGATTTATTCATTACAAGGATATTTTTCATGGCATTCACTACCGAAATGCACCCCGGCGTGGAGGCAAATCCGCCTGCGGATACACTGGGATTCACACTGAACCATTCGATGCTGCGGGTGAAGGATCCGGCGGTATCACTGGCTTTCTATACGAAGATCATGGGCATGCGCCTGCTGCGCAAGCTCGATTTCCCTGAAATGAAATTTTCGCTGTACTTCCTCGCGCGGCCAGGGGAAGACGAGACCGTTCCTGAGGACGAAGGCGAGCGAACTTCATGGACATTCAGCCAGCGGGGCATCCTCGAGCTGACGCATAACTGGGGCACTGAAGATGATCCCGCATTCAGGTATCACGACGGGAACGAGCAGCCGCAAGGGTTCGGCCATATCTGTTTCTCGGTGCCGGACCTTGCTGCCGCGGTGCGCTGGTTCGACGACAACAACGTCGCCTATGTGAAACGGCCGGACCAGGGAAAGATGAAAGATGTGGCGTTCATCAAGGACCCGGACGGGTATTGGATCGAGATCGTGCAGCCATCGCTGCTAAGTGGGCTTGGTCGGACGTAACGATCAGAATTAACCTCGAACGTCAGGCTCATGTGGCCCAGGCGTTTGGTCCGGCGGTCTCTGTGCATGTACCGCCAGTGCAGGATGTTTTCGCTCCTCAATAGCGAGTCGCGACGCGGTTTCCAGCAGTGGTATGAAACGCGTCGAAGACGACATTGGGTACGAATTGCGTACCCAGTTAGCGCAGACGCCAGGCAAAGTCGGGCTGGGTAACATCGAAGCTTGCATGGCTCTCACCACAATCCGGTCCGGCAGTAGACAAATAGGGTTGGATGAGCGCAGGTGATAGGTTGCCATTGCGGCATCACCGATTTTGCAATGGCGACACGACGAAATTACAACCCTGCCTAATGTGCTCGCTCCATCTGCTCTTCCGATGACACCGGCACTTCGAAAATATGAAACGGCGGCCGGTCGGGATAAGTGCGTTGCAGCAAGGGTTTGGCAACGTTATAGACAGGAATATTGTTGGCAGTCTTTCCTTCCGGATAGCCACGATGCGCATGTCCATGGAAGACTACCGACACTGGGTAGCGGATGAGCGGGTCTTCCAGCCTGCTGGTGCCGAGGAATGGAAAGATTTCCAGCGGCTCGCCCTGTACCGTACCAACGATCGGGGAATAGTGCAGCAAGGCGATGCGTTGGGGCGTGCGCAGCTTTGCCAGTGCGGATTCCAGCTTCAGCGCCTCCTGTATGGCTTCGTTGACGAATTGCTTGATCGGACCTTCACCCCATGGTCCCAAGGCGCCTCGGCCATAGCCACCGGCGAAGCCCTTCACGCCTGCGATGCCGACGCCATGTATTTCGCACGCCTCGCCATCAAGCACCTTCACCCCTGCAGCAGTCAGGATGCGGCTAACCTCGTCCTGCATGCCCGATTCGAAATCATGGTTGCCGAGCACCGCCACGATCGGAATCCGGACGACCGACAGCTCTTCGGCAAGAATGTGGGTCTCTTCCGGCAATCCATAATCGGTCAGGTCACCGCAGAGCAATAGTGCATCGGCAGATTCGCTGGCCTGGGCAAACAGCGAACGCAGTGATCCAGTTGATTCCTTGGTGCAATGCAGGTCGCCGACTGCGGCAAAGCGAATTTTTTCTTGCAAGGACACGTTGCACTCCTTCGTTATGGCAGTTGTTGAAAATCACAACATGCAGTCGGGTACCGATGCCAGAATTCATCATCGGCGACCTGCTGTTGCTTCTTTCATACTGACAGCGATCCGATGGCATAAGTTTTGCTGATTTTGAGTATTACTTCCAACAAAGGCGGGTATGCAAACAATCACTTCGAATCAAGACCAGGACATCGATCCGGATACGTTGGATTTTTATCGGCGGGTACTGGAAACCCTGAATGAATCAGGGGTGCCGTTCCTCGTGGGCGGTGCGTATGCGTTCAACCATTACACCGGAGTGAATCGGCAGACCAGGGACCTCGATCTTTTCATTTGCCGCCGTGACTACGAGCGCATCAGCGAGGTGCTGCTGCCTGCAGGATTCGAAACTGAACTGACTTTCCCGCACTGGCTTGGCAAGATTCGTTTTCGAGATACCTACATCGACCTGATCTTCAGTTCGGGCAATGCGATCGCCGAAGTGGATGATGCCTGGTTCGACCATGCAACCGATGCGGAGGTGATGGGCATTCCGACGAAGTTCTGCCCGGTCGAGGAAATGATCTGGTCCAAGGCTTTTATCATGGAAAGGGAGCGTTTCGACGGTGCCGACGTCATTCACCTGTTGCTGATGCGCGCCGGTGAAATGGATTGGCAGCGTTTGCTGGAACGTTTTGAACCCCATTGGCGAATATTGCTCAGTCACTTCGTTCTGTTCGGTTTTATCTACCCTGCTCACCGCAACCTGATTCCGATATGGATCATGGACAATCTTCTTGAACGTCTGGAGCATGAGGTACATACCGATCCGCCGGAGCTCGATCTCTGTCAGGGGACGCTGCTGTCACGCGAACAATACCTGACCGACATACACAAGCAGGGATTGCAGGATGGACGCATCATCCCCTTCGGCAACATGACACCCAAGGATACCAAGAGATGGACGGATGCAATTGCGAGCGATCATGACCCGAATTAATCATTCCCGGGGTTTGCGCCGCAACGGGCTCTACAATGCTTTGCCAACCCGTAACTTTCGCCAGCTCGGCGCCAACCTGAATCTTTGCCTCATTCACGATGCTGATTGCTACCCACTCAGGAAAATTTCACGCAGATGATGTCTGGGCCGTGGCGGTGCTCGACATCGTGTTTCCCGGCTGCGACCTGATCCGCACCCGCGATCCTGAAAAAATCCGTGCTGCCAACTTCGCGGTCGATGTCGGCGGCATCTGGGACCCGCAATCCGGCCGCTTCGATCATCATCAGAAAGGCTTCGACGGCGCACGCCTGTCGGGCGTGGTGTATGCCAGCGCCGGCCTGGTGTGGAAGGAGCATGGCGCTCGCTGCGTGGAGATCGTTGCCCGGTCACACGCCGGCTACGACATTTCACCGGAACAGGCGCGTGATATCGCCTATGCGATCGATAACGACCTTGTGCAATATCTTGACATGGCCGATACCGGCGCAGCACGGAACGCGCCTGGCGGCTATGGCTTGTCGGCGGTCGTGTCCGGATTCAATCCCACCTGGATCGACGAGCAGCAGGCAGGCGACGTGGCGGTAGCCGACGCGCTTCGCCTGCAACGCTTTCGCCGCGCAATGGATTTCATGGCGGACATTATCGCGAACGCCGTGACCTATCGCGTCGGCAGCATGCGCGCAGTGGAACTGGTGAGGCAGTCGGAGCGGCTGGAGGATGGCCAGCTCCTGTTGCTGAAGAACGGCGCGATGCCATGGTCGACGGTGGTGCGCAGGGAGATGCCGAAAGTGCTGTTCGTGATCGGCTACCACCTCGGTGAACAGCGCTACATGATCAACACCGTGCCTGCCAATACCGAGAATTTTGAAGCGCGCAAGGACTTGCCGGAAGCCTGGGCAGGCTTGCGGGACGCGGACCTCGCCGCTGTGACCGGCGTGGCGGATGCGGTGTTCTGCCACAACGGCCGCTTCATTGCCGCCGCCAAATCCTTCGACGGCATCATGGCAATGGCACGCCTGGCGCTTGCCGATAATGTGCCCGGCGCCAGGCGGACCGTGAAAGAATAATGGTGTGCAGGATATCGCGAGGTTGATGCAACCGAGAAGGATTACATCGCATGACACCTGAACATAAAATCCAATTCTTTCATTCGCCCAACACCCGCTCGGCAGGAACATTGATCCTTCTCGACGAGCTGGGCGTCGACTACGAATTGCGGGTACTCAACATGAAGGCAGGCGAGAATCGCGCGCCGGCTTATCTGGCAATCAACCCGATGGGAAAGGTACCGGCAATCCTGCACGGCGATGCATTGGTAACCGAGCAGGCGGCAATCTTCCTCTATCTTGCCGACCTCTTTCCACAGGCCGAGCTTGCGCCGGCAATCGGTGATCCGCTGCGCGGGCCTTACTTGCGGTGGATGGTGTATTACGGATCGTGTTTCGAACCGGCGATCGTCGACCGCGCGATGCAGCGCGAACCGGCCCCGGCTTCCACCAGCCCCTACGGCGACTATGACACGGTGCTGAATACCATCGCCGCCCAGCCCGCAAAGGGGCCTTACTTGCTCGGCGAAACATTTTCGGCGGCGGATGTGCTCTGGGGAACGGCGCTGACCTGGACCATGATGTTCAAGCTGGTGCCAGAACTGCCTGAAATAAAGGCCTACACGGACCGCATCAACAGCCGGCCATCGGTTGCGCGGATGCGTGCAAAGGACGCAGAACTCGCGGCGGCGCAGGCCCAAGGCGCGGCCTGACTGAACGTTTTCGGAGAATGCGCGCCCAATCGTGTTTTGGGAGGCACCATGGCGCAACATCATCCTGACGAAATCAATCGCCTGATTACTGAGTTCATGGACATGCAGGAAGCCTGGAACCAGGATCAGGAACGGTTCGACTGGGACGCATTGCAGGCGCTCGCGCAAAGCGGCGCGCTCGCATACAACGAAGGCACGGGTCCGTCTTTTCCTTCGCTCGCGCTGGATGGCATGCGGCACAGCGAGTTGCACGAACGCTTTCTTGCCTTCCTTTTGGAAGCAGGGTTCGATCCCTTCAAGACCGCATCCGCCGGTGATGGCCTGGATGCGGTGCCGGTCATCGATCACGCAAGTTTGGCGGAAGCGGCGGAAACCAATCCCTCGTCGGCACGGATGCGCGCAACCCTGATGGGATTGGCGCAAGAGCGTTTCGAGCCGCTTGCAAGGGAAGTCGAGTCCGGCCGGGAAGCGTCGTCGCTGCCGTTGTATGGCGTCGTCAAGGCATGTGCCGAATCGGTGCCGGACGAATTGATGCGACGCATCGCGCCTGAATTGGCCAACCGTGACGATGCGACCAACGACCTCGATGAAGGCGCTGCACAACGGCCGGGTGACGGCTACCTGAGTTCTGCGGAAGCGCAAGTGGAAAACAGGCTGCCGCCAGTTGGTTGAGCGCGATGGCGGCTGATGCAACAGGTCCTTGATCCAAGGCTCGTGATCCAATAGGAATCGACACGGCAAGTATGCACCGGCAGAACAGAGTGAAGCGCATCGCCGGCTCCGTCCTTTGCAATGCAAAACGCGTTGTCATGGCGGGAACTTTTACGCCGTGCAGGTCGCCTATCCGTATTTAAATACTGGAGATCGCCATGCCCAAATCCACCCTAGCCGGTCATCCGCTGCATCCGATGCTGATCGTCGTTCCGGCCGCTCTCATTCCGTTCGGCTTTGTTCTGGATGCGATGTATCGATCGACCGGCAAAGAGTCTTACTCGAACGCTGCGTACTATAGTTTGGTGGGTGGGCTGGCTGGCGGTGTCGCCGCCGGCATTTCCGGCGCAATGGATTACCTTACCATCGAGCCGCAAACCGACATCAAGCGCACTGCCAACGTGCATGCGAGCCTGAACGGGGCCGCACTGGTATTGACTGCGGTGAATGTGCTGGGCCGAAAAAACCAGCCGGATCATCAAGGCGGTTCGCTTGCGCTTTCCGCGCTGTCGGCACTGGGCGTGGCGGTATCGGGATGGTTCGGCGCGCGCATGGTGTACGAACAGGGAATGCGCGTGGAAGGCGTAAGTCCGGTCGCCCGGGAGCCGGAAGCAAAACTGCCGCTCGACGATTCGATCCATGATGCATTGATGGCACAAGAGAAGATCGCGCCGGCATCGGGGCCGGTGCTGCACTGACAGTGAAGAGCCGGCGCATGGCGCCGGGTCGGTTTCATCATCCCGCCACGACCTGTGCGCCGCGCCGTGTACCGGCCGGTTCGGTCACCGCTTTCACGATCGCTCTGGCAATCTTTTCACCGCCCACGCTGGAAGGCTCTATGGGATTGGCATAGTCCTCGGGCGTGGTGCAGATCTGCCGCAACTCGATCGTCTTGAGTTGCTTCTCCACGCCGATGCGGATGATGGCATCGTTGAATCCCGCAATCGCAACATTCACCCGCTGCTGGTAGGCAGGATCGGGAAAGCGTCCGTTGTAGATGGTGCAGGTGACGAGCGGCAGCGCCGGCTTCATGCAGGCGGCAATCGCCTTGCGGTAAGCCGTTTCGAATTCCTGTACCGCTTTTGCGAATAGGGTGAACGCTTCCGCGCTCGACCGTACCGGCCTGTCGAGGATTTCCTGCCGCATGAGCGCGTTGTTTCCGCCGACGCTTAGTACGAGATGCGTCGCATCGGCGGGCAGCCTCGTAAGCTGCGCAGGGATGCCTTCCGTCGTTGCTCCATCTACCGCAAGGAGTGTTGCTTTCCAGCCGTCCGGCAGGTAGTTCTTTAACTGATCGATGACGGCTGGTTTGCCGCCGGTGTAACTGGCGTTGTCGAATATCGAATCGCCGAGAAGGATGACGTGTGGCATGAATGTGTTGAGCGGTACGGCGGCAAGCAAGGTGCCCGACTGGACCAGGAAACGCCGACGGTATGGGTTCATTGTCGGATATGTTGGCTTGCCAGCGGGTCGATTCAAGGCAAATTGACGAAGAACAAGTTGACGAACTTTCAACCCTTTCCTCCGCCTAACAAGCGCAACAGCATCGCAACACAAACACATGACAAACAATTGTTGAAGAAAAGGGGGAGTACATGAATCAGATCATTTATATCGTCGGCCTGATCGTCGTCATCGCAGCCGTGCTGAAGTTTTTTGGTCTGTGGTAACAGGGAAGCGAATTTGCGACTGAGCGATAGCGGCATGGCGCGACGCAACCGCTCCACCCCTGCGTCATAGCTGTCTCTGGCGTGCCGACTCGTCTGTCCATTTTGCGTTACGCAAGGCAACGATTCGCGCGCCGCGCTCCTCGGCCAGTTCCCTGGCTTCCTCGGTAAAAACCGTACCCACGACGATGATGCCGTCAGGAGCAGCCGTGTCCATTTTTCGGAATGCACGATCGAGTTCGGGAGACGACACCACATCCCGTTCCGCGTGCGCGCACAGGATGACGGTGTACTGACCGTCGGCTTTAATGCCCTTTACCACTTCCGTGCGGTAAGGCGGCGGTACGCTGTCGCGCAAACGCGCGCCGGTTACTTTCGGGCGTATGGTTGCTTTCATCCTCACGCTCCTGCATTGGTCGCGTATTCAATGCAACGTCAATGCCAGTTTCGATCTGGCTGCGGCTTCAGCCTGCGCGCCGCATCGATCACATCCTGCAGTTCCACCGGATCACTGAACGGATCGTCGTCCAGCTCGGTACTGCGGTTCAATTCCTTCTGCCACCGGCGCAGTTCATCGACATACGGCTGATGAGGGACGCGCTTCAGATTTCCATCGCCATCGACAAGGTCGCAGATGCCGTTGTGCAGCCATTCGCCGGTATGCCAGTCCGGCATGTCCACCGCCGGAAACAGGCACACCCCGTGCAGGTCCATTCCCTGGTTGACCGCTGCGAGCGATTCCTCCATCACATCCCGGAGCCATTCAGGCCGCCCCTTTCCCATGCCGCTGGTTTCGCCGATGACCATCGGGCGGCGATAGCGCTCCCAGATGCGCTGCAGCAGCATGCATAGCGGCTGGATGCCCTCATGGTCCGGTTCCAGGGCCGCATGCGGTCCCTGTTCCCGGTACTCCATCTGGCCGAACGAGTAGTTGTTCGCGCCAACGATATCCAGAATGTCGGGGGCGCCGCCAAGTTCCGGATGTTCCTTTCCGTACAAGATGTCCCAGGCCAGGAAGGTGTCGACATGGGTTTCGTGCGCAGCGTCGTCGATGAGGTCGGGACGGTCCGGCGGCGCCACGACCTGGACCAGCGGATCGACATGCACCATGCGGGATTCCGGCAGTATTTCACGGATTGCCTTGACGCCAGCGATGGATGCCTTGCACAGCGCCAGCCGTAGTGCTTCCCTATCGACGCGTGTTTTCCGGTAGGGCGCGATCCAGCCCCACTCGCCGCCGCTGAACGCGAAGAAGGTGATTTCATTGATGGGCGTGAAATAGTACGGTCCCGGCAGGCGTGCCGAGACATATTGCGCGGCGGCACGGCAATAGCCGGCAAAACGCTGAGTGAATTCTTCTGAAAACGGGTCCATGCCATCGGGATAGCCGTAGTGACACAAGTCCCAGATGGGCATCACCTTGGTTTCGCGCATCGCGGCAATCATCGGGTCGATCGATGAAAAATCATAACCGCCGTCTCGATCGACCATCGGCCAAGGGATGCCTTCGCGTGCAACTGCGATGCCGAGACTGCGCAGCATCCGGTAATCCTCAAGCGCATGGCGTCGATGCTGCGTCTCTTCGCAAAGATCGCGGCGCTGCCCTTCCTTCCACAGGAAGGTGGAGCACTCGAAGCCGGAGAGGAAGAATGTGGGGAAGATGCCTGGGCGATTTGTCATTGTGTTATGACGCCGCGGCGGCAGGGTGGTTCCTGCACCGTTACCAGGTCAGGCGCTATCATGCCGGCGAACAACGCGACCACGCAGTCATGCGGATAAATAAGGGCATGGCGACGATCGCCCTGCCTGCAGTGCCGGCAATTGCTGCCCGGATCAATTGCCAAATGGCCCCGACCGCGATCGGCACAGCAAGTCGTGTATCACCTCGATGCACCAGTATCGCAAGCTGCTTGTCCAGTTTCTCCACCATTGCGGAAGAAGAATGCCCTGCCGCCCGGGAGCGGCAATGCCATCACGCGGCCATGGCGGCGCAGCGCTTTTTTGCATGGATGCATACCGCGAGGAATCCATCCGGTCGCTTCAGCGGTCGTCGGTGGATGGCTTGCCTACTGGGTCAGCCGACATTTCATCATCCTGCTGTTCGTCAGCGCGGCCTCGGTTTTGTGAGGCAGCCTGCGAGGATTGTCCTTCCACGCTGCCCAGCATCGCGACCTCATCCTGCCCTTCCCGCCCCGCCGTGTCGCCAGCCTGCCCGGTGCCTTGTGCCACACCCAGTTCGGCTACCCCGCCGGCTTCCTGTCCTGCCTGACTGCCGGCATCGACGGCCGGATCGCCGTCGGAACCGGTGACTTGCGCATGATGGATTTCACCGCGCCATTCGCCGGTTTCCGATCCGCGATTCTCGATGAATTCCTTCAGGCGCGTGAGGTTATCAGCCAGCCGCTGGGACATCTCGTTCTCTCCGCCGCCGGCGGAAGATCCCGGCACCTGGTCCTGCTCCGCATCCATGGTCATCGTCACGCGGGATGCATCCGGCCCGGCCGGTTGCACCTCGATGCGTCCCGCATTCTTTGGCCCGCTCATGTTGTGCCAGGCGATGCACTGGTCCGGTATCTGTTCGGTGATCTCCGCATCCCATTCCATATCCTGGTCCGCCATTTTTGCTTTCCAGTGCAGGTGGGTGTCATCGAGCTGCTGCACCAGTTCAACATCCCGCATGAAGCGCGGATAGTCCTCGAACTGGGTCAGCTGGTTGTAAATGACGTGCACCGGAAGATTGACGTCCACTGACTGCTGAATTCTTGGCATGATGCATTTCCTTGTCTTTGGTGGGACCGCTCGCGGTGCGTTAAACGTCCGTCCCGCGTGTGTTCGAGAACGTTCCGCGTTCAAGATCGACGGACAGGTCGTCATCGCTGACCTGTCCGTTCTGCCGTGAAAAGAGTGATAAGGCATAGTCTTTCATTGCCTCATCCCGGTCGTCGTCATTCATTTCCGCCCATGGTTTTCCCTGGTGGCGCGCAATCAGTTCCTCGAGGGAGAACTCGACCGAGCTGTCCACGCCCTTTCCTTTAATCGTCGCTTTAATGCCTTCCATATTCGTTTTCCTTTGCCGAAGGTACATAGTGGTCGCTGGATTGCAGTCCGCGTGCGCAGACGCTGTCATGGCAAGCAACGTCATTCTTCGTGAGGCGAGGCATGACGGCGACGGAGCGGAGCTGCATATCCAACTGTCAGACCAATATGAGCCGTCGTGCCATGACGCGTTCCGCGTATTGCCCGGTGCCGCTTTTGATAGCCATCAAAGCGGACTTCACTGCCGCCTGTCGATGCCGTTTGGGAAGATGCTTGGAGGAAAAGCTGTCCGGACTGGTTTGAAACCATTGCTGACTGCTGCCGGCAACTATCGTGTGCTCTTACTGCACATGCGATTAATGCTGAGCACATTGACGCCGTGAAGTGTCCCGAAGCGCTATGCCTGTGGGTCAGGGGAAAGGATGATCTGCTGCGCACCTGGATAGGTGCGCAATTACAGTCCCTGCACGACCATATCGAGCAAACGTTCCCGGATGGCTGCCGTGTGCGCATCGTCCATTTGGCGCAGCGGTCCATCGAGCAGCAGCATGGACAACCCGTGTACCGCGGACCAGGCAAGAAATTCTGCGCCCATGCGCCGTTCCGCCGAAAGCGCGCCAGCATCGGCCATGGCGTCGAGCGCCGCCGATAAATGCTGGAACGGCGACAGACCGCTGCTTCCCGCCTTGGCCGGACTTGCAGATCCGTCGAGATTGGCCGGTACCGAAAATGCAGTACGGAACAATCCGGGTTCGGCGCGAGCAAACTTCACATAGGCCGCACCAATGGCACGCAAGCGGCCATGCGCCGCCTTCACCGCGTCCTTCTTTTTCGGCAAGGCGGCGAGTTCGGTTTCGATAGCCTGGGCAAGCCGTGCCTGCGCGGCGTCGCAAACCGCTTCGAGCAATGCCTGCCGGTCGGCGAAATGACGGTAGGCCGCGTTCGGAACGACGCCTGCCTGGCGGGTCACTTCCCGCAGCACGACGGCATCCGGCCCGCCGGTGCGCGCCAGTTCCACGCCCGCTTCCAGCAGCGCCCGGTACAAGTCCCCATGACGATAAGTGCTGCGGCGCGGCGGCCGGAGCTCTTCTTGCACTATTTCAACCTCTTGATTTTTCATTGACTTTAATTGTGGACGACGTACACAAGCTGTACTAATATGGACACTGTACACAATATCCACACTTCTTACCAAGGAGTAAAGCAATGAATGCCAATTCTTCAAATGTGGTTGCCGAAGCGGAAATCCGTGAGCTGATCGGCGCATGGCTTAACGCGGCGCGGACAGGCAATGTCGACGGCGTCACAGCGCATTACGCGCCGGATATCGTCGCCTACGATGCCGTTTCTCAATTGCGGTTTGTCGGGGTCGATGCTTACAGGCAGCACTGGGATGCCTGCATGGCAATGTGCTCTGGGCCGATGATTTTTGAAGCGCCTGAATTGACCATCGCCGCCGGCGAGGACGTCGCCTTTGCATATGGACTCATCCGGTGCGGCGAGAAGTTGGAAGACGGTGGCGAGAAGGCGTCGTGGATGCGGATGAGTACCGGCTACCGCAAGCGCGGCGGCAAATGGCTGGTCGTCCACGAGCATTTTTCGGCGCCGTTCGATATGGAGAGCGGAAAAGCGCTGTTTGAACTGCAGCCCTGAGTTCCAGCCCTTGCCTGCTAATACGGATTATTTCAACAACAAGGAGATAGCAAATGACACAAGCCCAAGTCAAGCCGGTGCCGGAAGGCATGCACACTGTCGCGCCGCACCTGGTTTGCGACGGCGCGGCCGACGCAATCGCGTTTTACAAGAAAGCCTTCGGCGCGGTGGAAATCGACCGCCTGCCGGGCCCGCAAGGCAAGCTCATGCATGCCATGATCCGTATCGGCGATTCCCCGATCATGCTGGTGGACGAGTTTCCGGAGTGGGGTTCGTTCGGACCCAAATCCCTCAAGGGGTCGCCGGTAACGATTCATCTCTACGTGGAGAATGCCGATGCGCTGTTCCAGCGTGCGGTCGACGCCGGTGCAAAAGTCGTCATGGCAATCGACGAAACATTCTGGGGCGACCGCTATGGCAGGCTGGAAGATCCGTTCGGCCATCAATGGTCAGTCGCCACGCATGTGCGTGACGTGACGCCGGAAGAAATCATGCAGGCGATGCAGCAGCCGATGACGCAGATGTGCACCGACGCCACGGCCTGAAGGCCTGTTGTTCTGGCTGAACCGGGACCTCGCTTCCGGTTCGCCGCCGAACAGCTTCCGCTCTCCTTCCCTGCATTGCACAAACCCGGAAAGTTCGCCTATAGTGGCGACGTTCCGGGGTGCACATCATGCGCCATAAGCCGGACTTCTCGATCGACATTGTGCAGCGGGGAAGCGTGTCTTATATCCGGATACCATTTTTTATCCATCCGAACCGAATGCAGGCGCTGCAGGAGCGCCGATGCTGACCACACTGGTTCGGCGCATCGACGAGCGCTTGCTGTCACCTGCCCCGAGCGAGCGTGAAGGCTTTCGCCGCTTTCTCGCGGAATTTTTGATGTTCGGGATCAAGGAAGCGCGTGCATGCCTGTTCGCTGGCCTGTTTTTCTGCGCCCTCTTCCTGTCGCACAAGCTCAACGGCTACGGCATTCCCCGCTATGACCTGCTGCTGTTCATCGCGCTCGGCATTCAGGCATGGATGCTTTATGCCAGGCTGGAAACGATGGACGAGTTCAAGGCCATTCTTGTGTTTCATGCGATTGGCATCGCGCTCGAGGTGTACAAAACGTCGATGGGCTCATGGTCATATCCGGAATTCGCCTACACCAAGATACTGGGTGTGCCGCTCTATGCAGGCTTCATGCATGCGGCGGTGGCGAGCTACGTCATACAGGCATGGCGCCTGTTCGACCTGCGGATCGAACGGCATCCGCCATACTGGATGGCAGGCGCACTGGCGGTCGCGATCTACGCAAACTTTTACACCCATCACTTCATCGGCGACTATCGCTGGTATCTGATCGCGCTTGCCTGCGGATTGTATGCGCGCACGATGGTGGTGTTTCGCCCGCTCGACCGTGACCGCAGGATGCCACTGTTGCTGGCATTCGTGCTGATCGGCTTCTTCATCTGGATCGCGGAAAACTTGTCGACCTTCCTTGGCGCATGGCGTTACCCGAACCAGATCGGCGCCTGGGCGCTGGTGCATGTGGGGAAATGGAGTTCATGGTCGCTGTTGACGATGATGACCTTCATCATCGTGGTGGAGCTCAAGCACATCAAGGCGCGGATTCAACTGGCACCATGAAGCGCCGTCGACCGGCATGATCAATCCGGAGATGTTCGCCGGTTGACCCATCCGGCCAGTTCTTCGGCCGGCAGCGGTCTTGAATACGCATAGCCCTGCACCTGATCGCACCCCATCTGCCGCAGGATGGCGAGCGTCGCTTCATCCTCGGCTCCCTCCGCCACCACCTTGAGCTTGAAGTTATGCGCAAGATCGATGACTGCCCGGACAATCTGTGCATCGACGACCGACGAGGCCATGTGTTCGACAAACAGCTTGTCGATCTTGAGTTCGACCAATGGAAAACGCCTGAGGTACAGCAGCGACGAATAACCTGTACCGAAATCATCGATCGCCAGGCTGAATCCCAACTTGGCGAGCGCATGCAGGGTCTTGATGGACAGCTCGGCGTCGTTGAGCAAGGTGCTTTCGGTCACTTCCAGTCCGATCTGGTCACACCCTACCCCCCACACATTGGCGGCCTGCTGCAACAACGCGGGTAGTCCAGGCTCGTTCAGCATGGATGCGGACAAATTGACCCATAATATGCCGACGCCCGCTGCCGCAAGCACCGTCACATATTCCCTGAGCGCGGTATGAAGAACAAAACGGGTCAGTTCGCCGATCATCCCGTACTTCTCGGCAGTATCGACCAGCAGCGTGGGTGTCCAGCCGGAACGTGCATCCGCCGGCCAGCGCACCAGTGCTTCGACACCGGCTACCCGTCCGGTTTGCAAATCCACCTTGGGCTGGTACACCAGCGACAGGCGGTTTTGTGCCAGCGCCGATTGCAGGGCCACCAGGACAATGCGGCTCAGCTCGCCGATTTCCGTTCCGGTCGCAGCGACACGGTAGCGGCGATTGGCGGTACGTGCTTCCTGTTGTGCGCCGATTGCTGCCTTCAGCATCTGCGTCGCGGAATTACGGATATGGCCGCACAGCGCGACACCGATCACGGGACGCACCGTCACCACCGGATCGCAATCGGGAATCGGCTTTCCGAGCAGGCGAATCAGGTTGGATGCAGCAAGGTCCGCAATCGCTGGCGATGACAGCTGCGTCAGCGCGACCCATATTTCGTCGCCGGAGGCCATGGCGAGATAGTCATTTTCCCGCAGCACGGACCTAACGCGCCGCAACAACTCTTCCTGCACGGCGGCACTGCCGGCCTCATCGAGGATGGCTTCCAGCCGGTCGCTGCGCGCGAGCGATATCGCAAGCAGGGCAATCGTCGCCGATGGGTCTCGCTGTTCGATGTTTGCGTCCAGCCGGCTGACAAACTCCTTCGGCATGAGCGCAGCCGGGGCGGCCGAATTTGCCTGGCGCCATTTGAGGTAACGCTGGCGCAAAGTCATTGCGTACCGAAATAAAAGTCGCGCGCATCGATTCCGTAACTGCCGTCAGTCAGTCCCTTACGTATCTGCAGGTTACGGCGCTTGCTGCGCGCATTGTGCTTGAACATGTCGATCTGCATCGGCGGCGTACGGCGGGTTTTGTCCTTGTGCGTCACCAGCAATATGCGCGGTTCCAGCCGCCGCAGCGGATTGTGCTGGATGACGATGGCGACATGGCCGCTGTTCAATTCGACCAGTGAGCCTATCGGGAAGACGCCGATCGATTGCACGAACTGCTCGATGAGCGGACTGAACCATCGATTGTCGGCACCTGCGAAAAGCTGCTTGATGGCGTCGAAGGGTGAATAGGTTTCGGCATAGGGACGCGGGTTGATCATCGCGACATATCCATCGACGACGGCGGCCATGCGGCCGTAGATCGAGATCTCCGGCGCTGACAGGCCCTTCGGATAACCCTTGCCGTCGACCTGCTCATGATGTTCCGCGATGGCACGCAGCACGGCAGGCGGAAGCATGTCGGATTCCGACTCGGACAGCATGGCGACACCGAGATCCACATGCTGCCGGGCGCGCTGCATTTCGCTATTGTTGTAGCGTCCCTGCTTTTCCAATAGGGACGGCGTGAGCTGCGTCTTGCCAAGATCAAGCAGTATGCCGATCATCGCGAGGTCCGCGAGCGGCTCGCGGCCGAAACCGAGATGCCGCCCCATTGCCGTCAGGTAGATGCCGGCTTCCAGGCTGCGCTGGTAAAGCCGGTTGTCGGTCTGGTGGATTTTCGCCGCCCACATCATCGCGCTCGGGTGGGCGATCATGTGCAGCGCCAGCGATTCAGCCGCCCGCTCTACCTTCCGTATGTCTGTGGTATGGCGCAATGAGATGCCGGTCGTGATGTCGTCCAGCAGCCGTACCGTGGTCTTGCAGGCATCCAGCGACGCCGGGACGGCAAGCCAGTTGAATTCCGGCTGTGGATAGGACACCAGCGGTATTTCGGGCGGTACATACGCGGGCCTGGTCGGTGGCGGCAACGCCTCGCGAGACTGCGTACGCACTTTCGGCCGCGTGCCGGGTAGAAAGCGTTTCCACCACGACGTGCCGCCTTTGGCGGATTCGCGACCGGCATTGAAGCCGGACGAAGTGACCGATGATGGCGTGTCGCCGGTCGCAATGGCGTTCTGCAGTGCCAGGGATGGCTCACTGATGCCGGGAGGAAGATTCTTTTCGGCTATTGTCATGCCGCCAAGCGTGTCCGCCTCCTGCAGGCCGAAGTATTTACCGCTGCTGAGAATGCGCTCAAGGTATTCCTTGAGCGCAGCATCCTGGCTGCGGGTCGGGTCGACATTGACATACTGCGCGACCTTTTGAAGGATCTCGATCTGCCGCTTTTCGGTGATCAGGACGCCTTCAAGCATGAACGGCGTTTTCTTCCAGCCGCAGTCCACGTCGGATACGAACATGCCCACGCGCAGGTCGTACACCGGCAGGCAAACATCGTATGCCAATGGTTTTTTTAAAGGTTGACCCGGTTTCAACATGTGCATCGCCAAAAAGCAACACTAACTCCGGCAGCAAGAGGAGCGTGGCGCAACCAATGATAGGTGTGGCTCTACGGTCTGTCAGATCGATTTATGACTCAACCAACATGTCTGAAAGGAAATGCAAAGCCTGCCGGCAATTATATACGCACAGTAACGGTGACCCGATTGCAAAATGGCGATTTGCAACAAGCTGGAAGTGGTTTTTGAAGAGTCGGAAGGCGATACGCTGCCGGCACGCTGGATGCCGGCAGTGAGGCAAAAAGCCGATTTCACGCCAAGGTTTCAGGTCGGTGAGGCTGTCGTCAGCGCCTTGTCCACCAGGCGTGACGTAGAAATCCAGAATACGTAACTCAATACGCCAAGCGAAACAAGCACGACCCAGAACTCCATGCGCCAAGCGCGCAGTGTCAGGAAACCCGTCGGTTCGGCGCTGGTGCAAATGAGTGTCGCAGCGGTCATGCCCACGTAGTGCATCATGCAAACTGCAACGCCCATGACCAGTGCCGCAATCAACCGGTACGTCCATCTGGACAGGTTGAACGCCATCCATAGTGCGGCGGAAGCGGCGCCAATCGCGATCAGGACCGACAGCGCGACGGTGGGGATATCCAGAGACATGGTCGCCCGCATATTCATTGCATACATGCCGATGTAATGCATGCCAGCAACGCCCAGGCCGGCCAAAAGGCTTCCAGCCAGCCATCCGGCTACCCGGAATTTGCCGCGCCCGCCAGTAAGGTACAGTGCCAGGCCGGACAAGCCGATCGCTGCAATCAGCGACGCGACAGTAGGGATCACCTCATAACTGACGTTGACGCCGACCCGGTAGGCCAGCATGCCGATGAAATGCATTGCCCAGATTCCTACCCCGCCAAGCGACACGGCCGCACCTGCCACCATTGCCCAGTCGGTCCGCCCGTCGGGGCGGATCATCCACCTTGCGCATTGCAGTGCGGCAAACGAGCCAAGCACCGATATCACATATGACATTGCCACCAGATTTTCCCGATACTCGGGTGTCAATATTTCGCCTGCGACGGGTTCCATATTCTTCCTTTATATAATTTTGTCCAAGACAAACAATTAACCGGCGGCAATTATTGCCCAATAGAATGTTTTAGGCAACAGATTGTCCATGACATATATCAATCATTCCGATTAAGTTCTACAAAGGTTTTCATTTGAACAACATCCCCTCGTGCCTGGAAAGGCAGCCGCTACGGAGCCGGTAGGCTTGAGCTGTATCCGGGAACACAACGCGCAACGGCGCTCTAAGCTCTTTTGATCATTTCGGAGCTGACGATGTCAATTGATCCACGCTTGCAGGCGCGCCCTTCCATACCCGATGGCCCGGCCGAGCCAGGCATGCATAAACTGGATGTCGGCGGAGCGCGCGATAGCTACTTTTATGTACCGTCACGCTACGATCCCGCTGTCCCGGCACCTCTGGTGTTGCTGTTGCATGGCGCGGGCGGTCATTCCCGGCATGGGCTGGATCTGTTGCAGCATCTTGCGGACGATAACGGACTGATCCTGATCGCTCCCGCATCCACTTCCCATACGTGGGATGTGATAGCGAACCGGTCATACGGTGTGGATGTCGCCATGGTGGATCAGGCGCTGAAACATGTGTTTGCGCACTATGCGGTGGATCCCTCCCGCCTGGCGATCGGTGGCTTTTCCGATGGTGCCTCGTATGCGCTGACCCTGGGACTGGCGAACGGGGATTTGTTCACCCACGTCATCGCCTTCTCGCCCGGATTCATCGCGCCGCTCACACCGTGCGGGCAGCCGAAGGTATTTATCTCGCACGGCAACCAGGACGAAGTCCTTCCGATCGAGCCGTGCAGCAGGAAAATCGTGCCGCGGCTGCGGCGTGCGGAATATGAAGTGATGTATGACGAGTTCGACGGCGGCCACACCATTCCGGGTGACGTGGCGCAGTTCGCGGTGAATTGGCTTCTCGGACGGATTTGAAAACCGGCGGCAAGCAACACGATTCAACCTGCGCTGCCGCCCGCTTGCATCCTCTTGGCGCGGGCTTCCACCACGAAATACACCAGCGTGGCCACGACCAGCGGGATGAGGTAGTAGAGGGCGCGGTAGGCAAGCAGCGCCGCCAGCAATTCATGCCTCGGCATTTCGTGCGACAGCAATGTCACAAATACCGTCTCGATGACGCCAAGACCTGCCGGCACATGGGTAATCACACCGGCGATGGCAGCGACCAGCAGCACCCCTAACACCGTCGGATAGGCGATTTTCTGTTCCAGCAGCATGTAGACGATGCCGCCTATCAGCATCCAGTTGGCTGAGGACATCGCCAGCTGCACCAGCGCGAGCCGTAGCGAAGGAAGCGTGATGTCGTGTCCGCGTATCGTCCAGGTACGCCGGCGGGAAAACGTACACAGCAGCACGTATGCGATGGCGACCGCAAACAGGCCGGCGCCCAGCACCCGCAATCCGGTGGTGTCAAGCTTCCAGTCAGGCGGCGGCGCGATCGGCCACCACCAGAAAACCAGGCCGGCGATCAGCAGGTATCCGAGCCAATTGGTCAGCATGCTCATGCCAAGCACACGTGTGATGACGTCGGCATCCAGGCCCAGCCGCGAATACAGGCGGTAGCGGAAGGCAACGCCGCCGATCAGCGAGCCCATGTTGAGATTGAAGGTGTAACTGATGAACGTGACGGTGACCACTTGCCGCGTTGTCAGCGAATGGCCGGTGACATGCCGTCCGAGCAGATCGAAGCAGCTATAGAGTGCATGGCTCGTGGCCGCAAGGGCGGCCGCCAGCCACAAGCCCTGCGCCGATCGACGGCCGATTGCGGCAACGACTTCCTCCCATTCCACCGAACGTGCCTGTGTCACAAGGAGATAAGCGACGATGCCGAAGAACGCAATCTTGACCGCGCGCTTTACCCACGGCCACCAGGGCCTGGATGTCAATCCGTTGCCGGCGGGACGTCGCGCCGCGTCGGAAGGGTCGTTCACGACCAGGCCTCTTCATCCAGCCGGTCGGCTCCGTTGCGAATCTGCTCGGCCCGAAGCGGCGTTAGCTTCGGCGCATGGGCGGGCAGCCAGCCCGCCCATGACGGAAACCGTCGCAGCAGCGGAAACAATATAAAGCTGCGCATTTGGCGCAATGTGCTGGACTCCTGCAGGCTGGCCGCTTCGATACTTTTGCAACTGTGCCGCATCAGCTTCTGAAGGTTATCGGCCAACTGCTGGTTGAACGCGCGATCGCGGATCATCACGTTCGCTTCCAGGTTGAGTGTCAGGCTCAGCGGATCGAGGTTGCTCGATCCGACGGTCGACCATTCCTCGTCCACCAGTGCCACCTTGCCGTGCAGCGGCCGGTCGCAGTATTCGTAGATGCGCACGCCGGCGCGCAGCAGGTGGTGGTACAGCATGGCGGCTGCGATCTGCACGATACGCATGTCGGGATTGCCCTGCAGGATGAGCGTCACTTCGACACCGCGCCGGGCCGCCTTGCGCAAGTCCCTGAGGAAAGCGTAGCCTGGAAAGAAATAGGCATTGGCGATGATGACGCGCCGGCGCGCCAGGCGGATGGCGACGCGGTAATGGCGCTCGATATCACGCTTGTGCTGGCGATTGTCGCGAAAGACGAACATCGCGTCGGCCGAGCCCGCCGCCGCAGGCTTCCTGGGAACATTGGATGCAATGGATGTGCGAAGGCGTTGATACCAGCGCCGCGCGGGATTGCCTTCGGCGATGGCATCGTAAGCGAACTTGCGGATTTGGGCGACGATCGGCCCTTCGATTTCGATCGAATAATCCTGCTTCGCCTCCGGCCCGAAGTCGCCCAGGTGATCGGCCGAATAATTGATACCGCCGACGAAGGCACGCACGCCGTCCACCACCACGATCTTGCGGTGCATGCGGCGAAAGTAGTTGATGCGCCGGAAAAGCTTTGGCGCAGGATCGAATACATGGATCTTCACGCCGGCTGCGGTCAGCGAAGCGATGTATTCATCCGACAGGTCCGGCGAACCGAATGCGTCTACTGTCACATCGACCCGCGCACCATTGGCCGCCGCTGCAAGCAACGCCGCATGCAGCGCCATGCCGACCTTGTCCTCGTAAAGGATGAAGGTTTCGAGCACCACTTCCTGGCGTGCGGCGGCGATGACCTCGAATACCCTTGGAAAAAATTGCTCTCCGTTTTCAAGCAGGGTGATCTTGTTGCCGCTGGTCCAACGTTGTTTCACTGCGGGCTTCCTTGTCCTTGACCCGCGGGCAACAATGCAATGACGGCCGGATTGCCATCACCTGCCGCAGGCGCATTCGTGGACAAGTATGTCGGGTATTCGCCCGAGTGCGTTGCAGTGGCTCAACCACGATGCTTTTTCCAGCTTTGCTGCCGCCAGGAAAAGCCGGTTCACTCAATCCAGGAAAAACCCTGTCGGGCGAGCAATGCCCCGGATGAATCAGGTCCCCAGCTGCCGGCGGTATAAAGCTGCGGCTTCTCGCTGAGTTCTTTCCATCCTGCCAGGATCGGGTCCGCCCACGACCATGCCGCTTCGAGTTCGTCGCGCCGCATGAAGTGCGTCAGCCGCCCGCGCACCACGTCGATCAGCAGGCGTTCGTAGGCTTCGGCGCGCCGCTGCGAAAACGCCGATTGCAGATCGAGGTTCAGATTGACCGGCAGCATGTGCATGCCGCTGCCCGGCTGCTTGGCCATCAACTGCAACTGCACCGATTCCTCCGGCTGAAGCCGGATCACAAGACGATTGGCCCGGCTGCGCGGCGCGTCGGGGAATATCGACAGCGGCGGATCGGCAAATTCGATGACGATCTGCGACAACTGTTTCTGCATGCGCTTGCCGGTGCGCAGGAAAAACGGCACATTGGCCCAGCGCCAGTTGTCGACATAGGTGCGCAGCGCGACGAAGGTTTCGGTGCGGCTGTCCGGCGGCACCCCGGCTTCGTCACGGTAAGCCTTGACGACCTCGCCGGCGGCGGCGCCGGCCGTGTACTGGCCCCGCACAGTATCGCGCGCGATGTCGCCAAGCGTCATGCGGCGCAACGACCGGATGACCTTCAGCTTTTCGTCGCGGACGGCATCCGGATCGAGCGATACCGGCGGCTCCATGGCAATGATGCAGAGCAATTGCAGCAGATGGTTCTGCACCATGTCGCGCAATGCGCCGGTCTCGTCGTAGAACCCGGCACGGCTGCCGACCCCGACAGTCTCCGCCACGGTGATCTGGACACTGACGATATTCGGCGCACGCCATAGCGGTTCGAGAATGCCATTGCCGAAGCGCAGCACCATCAGGTTCTGCACGGTCTCCTTGCCGAGATAGTGGTCGATCCGATAGATCTGCGATTCGCTGAAATGCTTGCCCACGGCGGAATTGATTTCGCGTGCCGAATTCAGGTCGTGACCAAGCGGCTTTTCGAGCACCACGCAGCTGTTGCTGTCGATCAGGTCGCTGGCGGCGAGGTTTTCGCAAATGGTGGTAAAGAGGCTGGGAGCGGTAGCAAGATAGAAGGCGCGCTGCACGCCTTGCCGCGACAATTTAGCCAGTGCGGCGAAACCCGCGGTGTCCGTTGCATCGAGGCACACATACTCCAGCATCCGAAGAAAGTCCCGCCAAGCTTCCTGCTCGAAATTGCGCTCGTTGATGAACGGCTGCGACTTCGCCTGCACGAATTCGAGATACCCGGCGCGATCGTAATCATGGCGTCCGGTGGCGATGATGCGGGTCGAAGGCGGCAGATTGCCGTGCAGATGTGCCATGTACAGCGCCGGCAGCAGTTTGCGGACCGACAGGTCGCCTGCGCCGCCGAAGATGATCATGTCCAGCGGAAGGGATGGAGCGGAGGATGTTGCATTTGTAGTCATGGAAATGTCGCTGGCGCGGTGGCCGGTATTGATGAAGTCCGCGCCAGTTTAAAGCAAACGAAGGACAAAACAAGCGCAGCAAGCAGCGTCAGCCGGTTGCCCTTGACCTGCACCAGAGCGTCAGCGTGGCTTTCCAACGCGAGCGCTAGCGATTTTTTTGACAGTGCAACGCATCCATCCTCAAGACACGCACCTGCAGCCCGAGATATTCGATTAGCGCCTGCGCAGCCGGAATCTCGTTGAATTTCTCCGCTACCTCGACATCGCCACGTACGATCAGGCCATGCTGATCAAGGGGCGACACGATGTGCCGGACAGCCAAGTCGTCCAGATGTAAGGCGCTGCCACGTCGAACAGATCGTTCAGCTCCACCCGCCGCTCGGCGATCAACACCTCGATTGCCCGCAGAGAACCGGCGCCCGTCATGACATCACAATGGCCACCGTAACGGCTCCAGCGCATATATCACTTGGACTGTTTCGAAGGAACTTTTTTTGCTGGATTGCCACAGAGACGATCTTTCTAGCGTAGCCAACGTGGTCAGCACATACAAATTTCTCCCTATTAGACATTTTTTGCCTGCAAGTCAGTTAGGGGCCGCGCAAGAATAAATAAGTAAGGTTTTCGAACACTCGTCCTATGGCGAGAACGGAAAAACGGCATAAGTTATTCCTGCGCGGGTCCTAAGCAAACGATGCCTCTTTATGAATTTCGGAGATTACCTATGGATCAGCCAAGATCGGCACCTTGGAGTAAGACCACATTCATACCCGCAGGGTGTGTTAACTCAAACAAATGATTTTCTCCATGCATTCCAGGAGACTCGTTGAAGAAACTTGAACAGGAGAGACTAAGCAGCACTACAAGAACCAGATTGATGAACAAAAGAACCATGATCCTCATTGCCTTCCGAAAGAACCTGGAATGCATGAGGCAATATTTGCAGATCAATCAACCAATTGATCCACAATAATAAAGAACCAATACGATGACTTCGCCTATATCACGCTCATATCCCACGACTCATCCTACGCATCTTAACGAACCGTTGTTACCTACCACATCGACGAGCGTACCAATCCTCACGTCTTATGCAGAAACCGCCGGGCAGACTGCGCTTGCAGGTCACCATGCGAAATTAGCGAGGAGCGGGGCCGCGATGCGGAGGCTTATTTATGCTGCAGCAGGCGGTGCAGCAAAAGGCGCCTCGGCGGCATACCATGGATCGATTGACATTAGCCTCGCAGGATATAACAGCATTGTGAAATCAGCCGGATCGGCGGTTATGAACACCTCGGTTGCGGCGGTGAGGCAACTTGCGACATTTATTCAAGAATCGATGGGAGGAGTAGCGTTCGTGGACGGGCGTGCAGTGTCCGGCACAGCAGATTCCGTACTGAAGTTACCGCAGTGGCTGATACCTACATCAGTGAAGGATTTGTTTACGCCCGATGGAAGGGAGCTATCGGAAAAAGGCTTGGAATTCATGAAAAACGTTGTCACTTATGGCGGCGGAGCAGCTGCATCTTTTTTATATCAGTTACCGATTGTCGGCATATCTGATTCGTTGGGACGATGGTCTGCTCAGGGCACCTCCGATAAACTTGAAGAGGGCAACTATACATTGCCGCTCGTGCTTACGGGACTTTTGGCCGGTACTGCAATTTACCGGATTAGAACGCTCGTAAATAGCACGGATCTTCGCGACCTCAGTACAGAGCAAAAATCGAGTGTAATAGCGGCCCATTTTGGAATACCGTCGGAAAAGTTTGATGCGATGCCGGATGCCGAAAGGAAGAAGCTGGAAGAGAAAACCACACGAGACTGGCTGATGATGGCAGGCGGTGCCGTGCTCATGCCGGTAGGCGCGTTTTCCATGTGCCTGATCGGAAAATTGTCTGCAGCAACAGCCCTTTCCAATCCGCTTTTCATGGCGATAGCAACCAATATGGTCAAGGAAGTTGTTCGTGGATCTATGTATGGCGGCCTGCGGGAAGCAGCCCAAGAAATATTTACAGGACCGAAGTCAGGAGATGCAACCCTGACCCATTCGGAAGTACAGGGGTCGGCAGTCAAATATGGGGTGATATCAGCCGCAGTCAATTTGGGGCAAACTGCAGCGCAACAAGCCATTCTCAATGGATCGAGTTTGACTCATGAGAATACTTGGGGGCAAAAGATTAGTGTTTTGACGGCATCTGCGTTCATGAATGCAATTGGCGAATCGCTTAACTGGATAGACCTCGGCACGGATCGCACAAAAAAATCCGCCGAGCTTGATAAGAAAAAACTCATTGAATTCCATCAGGGCCATGGACTGCCGCCACCCACGCCCGCTCAACTGAAAGAAGCGGCAGAACAAGTCGAATTCGGATATGAATTAGGCCGCAAGGATCAAAGCTTCGCTGAAGCACTCCGCAATATCCACCGCAGGTATGTGGGGTCAATGCTTGCGCGTGAAGGGGTTTATGCATATTCGAATGCAATATCCAATTCCATGTCAAATCTACTAACAAAAATGGAGGTATCAATCGGCGGCAAAGGTTCTTATAGTATTCTTAACAACATCCTTGTCGGTTTTGGCACTACCCTTACCTATGTTAAATTCGCCGCATGTGCGCAAAGCCTGGGCGTGCTGAGAGGCATACGCGCTGAGAGAGGAAGAGAAATTGCGTCATCCTCCGAATCTTCGTCAGCCTTCCCTATTGATTGGAATTTTTTAGATTCCGTAGATGAGGAAGAAAGCCATAGCGGAGCAATCCGAAGAAGCGAAAGTTCCTACAGCGAAGAACGAACCGGAACCGATTACGAAGCGCTCAGAAAAGCACCTATAAAGGCACACAGCATCGCCGACATTAATATTGAGCGCGGTGCTCCAAAAAGACTCAGACACCGACATATGTCTGACATCAATTAGCGTTAACGCGAATCCGCCGTTCTTCTACGCCTCGATATCTGCAGCCACTTGCGCAAGTCGCACGCGAAACTGGCGCTTGTGGTCGATTCGATTCTTTTCCGCGCCAGTGCGGTCAGCATCACGAGCGCACTGCAGGGGGAGGCGCTCCATCCCTTTTGCCGTGCGTTGATTAGCACATTGCCGTCGATGGCTTCCATGTCAAACCAGATCGCGCCCGAGGCGATGCCGTCCAGCACAAACATGGCGCCGGCCGCGTGCACAGCAACGGCTCCAGCGTAACGCTTGCCCTGCGCGCGCCGAACATCCCGCAGTTCAGACAATACGCCACCGAATAGCATCCTTGCTTCCGCTTCTTGTTTTGAAGCTCGCAAAGTCAACACAGTTGATCAGAAGTTAATGGCCCTGCATGCAATTGAGGGGCCGTGCATGCCGGTTCAGAACTGGTAATTGAACCCCGCCAGCGCGCGGAAGGAGTTCGGCGATGCATCGTGATCGCGATGCGAAAAACCGAGACGGCCGGTGCCGCTGTTGAACTTGGCTTCCACGAAGGCGGCCATGCGCTGCGTCATCCGGTACTCGAGGCCGCCGAGCACCTGATAACCGAATCCAGAAGCCTGATCGTTGAAGTCGTGCGCATCGTGGTCGGCGGCGCTATCCGCCTGGGAGAAGCGGTAAGCCAGTCCGGCACCCGCATAGGGCAGCAGCCGTCCGCCGGCGAGCCGGGGACTTTGCCAGCGGTAGATGCCGTTCAGGCTGAGAATATTGACGCCGTTGGAAATGTCCATGCGCTGGGCCTGCCTTTCCGGCATTGCCAGGCCGCTAGCCGGGCCGCGCCAGAAATTTTCCGACGCCAGGCCTCGGCCGAGCGCGCTGTAACCGGTGCCGTGATGGCTGAAATCGAGCGCCGCGCCCCAATTCGGATGCCGGCTGTCGAACTGGCTGATGCGAACGTTGTAAAAGGATGCAGAATTGTAGCGATCACCGCCCCATTCGACACCGCGCAGCGTCAGGCCGGTGCCGGTCCCGCCCTGGCGCAAGGCCGGGTTGCCGGGTAGCGAAGTGTTACTGTCATAGAGCGAGAACATGCCATTCGCCGCCGCCGGCGCGGACAGGCAGAGAAGCCCGGTAATGGAAATGGCACACAGCGCGATCGCTTGTTTTCCAGGCATGATGCTCTCTCTGAAAGTTAGGATTTCAGCATAGGCTTCGCCGACCGAACTTGCTAGGACTAAGCGCCGAAATAATGATTTTGCGCAAGTTTTTGAGTTTTGACAAAATCATAACGGCGGCCTCCCGTGCGAAGGTGCGGCCTGCGCCACTTCGCGAAACGGTGATATCTTGCCGCATCCATTTATTCTTTTATCAAGGAAGCCGTGTGCAACCGGTTATTTCTGTTAATTCACTCACCAAAACTTACGCGTCGGGATTCCAGGCGCTCAGGAACATCAACCTTGATATCCGGCGCGGCGAAATCTTCGCCCTGCTCGGCCCCAACGGCGCCGGCAAGACGACGCTGATCAGCATCATCTGCGGCATCGTCAATGCCAGCAGCGGCACCGTGATGGCGGACGGACATGACATTGCCCGCGACTATCGTGCCGCGCGCACCAAGATCGGGCTGGTGCCGCAGGAGCTTTCGACGGATGCCTTCGAGACCGTCTGGGATACGGTGAAATTCAGCCGTGGACTGTTCGGCAAGGCGCCGAACGCCGCCTATCTCGAAAAAGTGCTGAAGGATTTGTCGCTATGGGACAAGCGCAGTTCGAAAATCATGGCCTTATCCGGCGGCATGAAGCGTCGCGTGATGATTGCCAAGGCATTGAGCCATGAACCGAACATCCTGTTTCTCGATGAACCGACTGCAGGCGTCGATGTCGAGTTGCGGCGCGATATGTGGGAGATGGTGCGGCGGTTGCGCGAAAGCGGCGTGACCATCATTCTCACTACCCACTACATCGAAGAGGCGGAAGAAATGGCCGACCGCATCGGCGTGATCAGCAAGGGCGAAATTTTGCTGGTCGAAGACAAGGCGGTGCTGATGCAGAAGCTGGGGAAGAAACAACTTACCCTGCACCTGCAGCAGCCGCTGCATGCGGTGCCGGCCGATCTGGCCGACTACCGGCTCGAGCTGTCGGCGGACGGCGGCCAGCTCCTGTATACATTCGATGCGCAGGGTGAACGCATGGGCATACCCGAGCTGCTGAAAAAGCTGGACGAGCACGGCATCCACTTCAAGGATCTGCAGACCAGTGAAAGTTCGCTCGAAGAAATCTTCGTCAGCCTCGTAAAAGGAAACGGCAAGGGGGAACGGCCATGAACATCCATGCCATCAAGGCCATCTATATTTTCGAGATGGCGCGCACCTGGCGCACGCTGCTGCAAAGCATTGCATCGCCAGTGATTTCCACCTCGCTTTACTTCATCGTATTCGGCTCGGCAATCGGCTCACGCATGGCGCAGATCGACGGCATCAGTTACGGCGCCTATATCGTGCCGGGACTCATCATGCTGTCGGTGCTGACGGAAAGTATTTCCAATGCGTCGTTCGGCATCTACATGCCGAAGTGGGCGGGAACGATCTACGAGGTGTTGTCAGCGCCGATTTCCGCATTCGAAATCGTGATCGGTTATGTCGGCGCGGCGGCAACCAAATCGGTGATCCTCGGATTGATCATCCTGGTTACCGCAAGGCTCTTTGTCGACTATTCCATTGCCCATCCGCTCTGGATGCTGGCCTTCCTCATCCTTACGTCGATCACCTTCAGCCTCTTCGGCTTCATCATCGGCATCTGGGCGGATGGCTGGGAAAAGTTGCAGATTGTCCCGATCATGATCGTCACGCCACTCACCTTCCTCGGCGGAAGCTTTTACTCGATCAACATGCTGCCGCCGTTCTGGCAAAAGGTGACACTCTTCAATCCGGTGGTGTATCTCGTCAGCGGATTTCGCTGGAGCTTTTATGGGGTATCGGATGTCGGTGTTGCGATCAGTCTTGGCATGACCGTGGTGTTCATGGTGCTGTGCCTTGCCGGAATATGGTGGATTTTCAGGACGGGATATCGACTGAAAGTTTGAGCTGTTTGGGGTGGTGGAGCGGATTGTGCCGGGTTGCAGTGAGATATTGGATGCATTTAGTGTGATTTGGTACTTGGCGAACGTGGCGCCGTGATTCTGTGCAGGTGAAAATTCAGAACTACGGGTACAGATTTCTTCGGTAAAGCTAATCGGGTGGCTCTTCGAAGAGACAAGCCGGGACTGGCCCCGGCGGGCCACTTCCTTTCTTTGCTTCGCCAAAGAAAGGAAGCAAAGAAAGGCGACCCCGTTATCGCCGCCCCTTCGGGGTGCCCAAAAGTGACGCGGTCAAAACGGGAAGCGAAATAAACTCGCCTTCGGCTCAGACAAATTTCGCTTCTGATCCGTTTTGACCGCATCACTTTTGGCGTCGCTAAAAGGGGATGAACGGCCACCCCATCCCCCTCCCCACCCTGACCCTCCCCTTCCGGGAGGGAATCATCTGTCCTTTACCTTGCGAACGCAGACGGAACCAAAACACAAACCCGCTGGAAAGCTCAAATTGCGACAGCAAGGTAATGAACAGGACAGTTCCCTCCCAGAAGGGGAGGGCCAGGGTGGGGATGGTTTTGGAAGTTCCCCTTTTGGGAACCTGCGAAGCAGGCGTCGACTGGGGGTCGCCTTTTTTGCCTTCTTTTTTGGCGAAGCAAAAAAGAAGGTGGCCCGCCGGGGCCAGTCCCGGCTAGTCCCTTCGGAGAACTACAAGCGTTGCATCACCGGAGACACTCCGCCGCTCTGGATTCCCGTCTTCACGGGAATGACAGAGATCAGCGACGCTATCGCTACTTTTCTCCCCAATTGCAGCAGTAGGAAACAAGCCCTACTTCCACCCCGGCATCTCCACCCACAAACCACTCCTACGTACGCGCATCCTTCTGCCCCATAGCATTCGCCTGACCGCTCACCATGTTGGCTTCAAATGCCTGCATTTCCAATCCGAGCGCCGACATGTCCATATTGGCCTGCTCCACTTTCGGAAACAGATCCTGCTCCTCCGTCTCGACATGCTTCATGACAGCCTCTGACAGCTGGCGATACATCTGCTCGCACTGCGGGTCGTTCTCGTCCATCGTCTTGATCTGGTCGATCATTTCCCTTACCTGCTGGTGATCGTCTTCGCAGGCGTCCACCAGCGACGCATCGGCGTCATGCACGCGCGGATAAAAAACCGTTTGCTCCAGTGCATCATGTAATTCCAGATTCATCAGGATTTGCCGGCCGGCTTCTTTCCTGACCTCGATGTCCTGTGAATTCAGGTAGCTGTCGAACAGCTTGCGAACCAATTGGTGATCCATCCGCAGTGCCTGCAGCGGTTGATCAACCGGAAACCCGGCGCCGCCGCGACGGTCATTGACATCCATTTCCATTTGAAACTCCTTTGTAGGGACGAGCCTTGAAAAGCAAAGCTTGGACAAAGGAGTTTAGGAGGCGTCCATATGATTGCAAGGACGGCAGTAGGGTTATTTGTGGATGCAGTGCCGTCGCTTCAGGTATTGCGCGGTTGCACGATACCCTGCAATAGCTCGGCCAAGCCGTTGCCTTGCATCACGCGTATGTTTTTTTGTGCAGCAAATGTTTTTGCGTTGTCGGAAAGCTGGCCGGTCGTAATGAAAATACTTTCGCGCGCCTCGGCTTTCTCCGATGCCATCTGCAATTCACGCAGCGGCTCGATGCCAGTTCCGGCGGCTTTCCATCGCTTGGCGCTCACAAGTACGGTGCGGCCAGCCTTGGCGAGTTCGAAGTCCGCAGCCGGACCGGCGAGCCGCCGGACGTCGTATCCGTCGCGCTTATACGCCTGTTCCACCGCATTGGCAAAATCACGCCAGGGCATGGCATTGATGGTCTCGATCAGTTCCGCCACGCGCGACGGACTCGGCATGCGAAGCTGGCGCCAGGCGGCGACGAGGCCAACGATCAGGAACGGCAGTCCGGCGGAGATGCCATAGGCCGCCACCTCCCTCGGCAGCATCGCACTGGCGGCCAGCGATATCACTACGGCGATCAGGATGCTGATCCACCACGGCGAGCGCAGCAGGATCGCGAACAGGGACTTCTCGGCCATTTTCAGTTTCATGCGTCGCTCCGTGCATTGCCTGGCTGGTAGCACCAATGCCATGGTTCGTAAATGAATCCCAGCTTGTTGCCGCGCGGGTAGGACAGCGTGAACCCGAAGCGGGCCGCATGCAGCATGAGCCAGCGGAATGCGTCAGTGTGTTCGAACGGTTCTTCGGTCGCTTCGCAACCCGGCGTATTGATGTCGATGGCACGGCCGCTGTGATGCTCGCTGTAACCAGGCGGCGCACTCAGGGTCAGGATGGTTTCGATCGGCATGTCCTTCGCGAGCTTGGCGCGGATGATGTCCGCCTGCCGCTCGATATTGCGGAACGCCGAAACGAGTTCGATGATGATGCCGTCCTTGCGTGCAGCTTCCTTCATCGATTTCCAGGCGAGCGCCGCCTCGGGAATAAGCTGGTATTCGCTGCCGTCTTCGCCTGTTTCGGCGATAACCAGCACTGGCGGCTCGGGATGAAAAGGGATGGGATTGCGTGCGAGGATGGCATCGGTGATGCCGAGTTCGTTCAGCACCTGGCGGATGGCGTGATTCAGATCGTCTTTGACATGCATTGCGTGATTACCGGGACAGGAGGGTGCAAGCGCGTGGCAGTTGTGCCAATACGCGCCGAAGTCCCGTATTTTAAGAGAAAGCGCCGCTCGGTCCTAATTCATGCCAACTTCGCAAATCGCGGAACGAGTTGCGCTAAGCCACCCACCCACCCTTCGCGGAACACGGCGCACCGTCATCCGCTTACCTGTCGATTGTCGAATCGGTCCGTTGCCGGTTCGTCTTCTAGCCGCCCCAACTTCGGGCGTCACGCTCGTCGACAGATTTGATGTAGCGGCCGGCTTGCCTGGCCAGCGTCAGTCTTTCGGGATAAAAAGCCGCCCAGATATTGATGCACAGGCAGACCTGGTCCCTGTCCAATGTAGATGGCAGCTCGTCCGATGCATCATGGATGCTGGCGCTCGGCCTGCTTCGCTTGATCGGCGCCGATTGATGGTGATTCATGCCAGCCTCCATGCGATGTCGAGGAGACAGTATAGGTGCGGAGATAGCAGAAAAATAATCGAAGATTTCGATGCGATTCGAAGGACTGATCAGCCGGAACCGCTTCGATACATGGCAGGGACAAGCCAGGCGATGTTATTTCCATCACGCTATAAGTTGCCAATTTGATGACAAATTAAGGCAATGTTCATGCATTTTCGCACTTGATATCCCATATTTATAAGAGTGCGAAGATGTCATAAATCGGTATATTTGAGGTCGCGTTTGTCTCCGCCCCTCGCTGTCTTATCTGTTGTACAACTTCCGTTGTGATTCATCCGTTTTGCATCGTTACATCCCCGTTCATCCGGAGCCCAGATTGAGTCCATTACAGGTTTGCAAGGAGTACCTGGCTGCCGCCAACAGAGCCGATTTGCCGGCCGTACTATCGTTTTTCACCCAGGACGCGACCGTCGTCTCTCCCTTGTATGGCGAGATGACCGTTGAGAACTATCACAAGATGCTTTTCAACGACACCAAGCATTCCATCATCCGGCTGCAGAATATTTTTGAAGCGATCAACGACGATCGGGCAATGGCTTTGCAGTTCAATTACACCTGGGTGCTCAACAGCGGGAAATCGCTCAACCTGGAACTGATGTCGCTGTTCGAGCTGGCCCCGAAACGCAATCTGTTGTCCAAGCTGACCTACATCTACGATACCGCCCAGCTGCGCACCCATCTGCATGTAGAAGCGATGTGAGGGTGTCGCGGAGACGCGCAACAGGCCGTCCCCGCAGGCATATCAGCTGCCGAACAATCCGCGCAGGATGTTGATCGGGTTTGGCAGGCTGGGCGTGATGCCGTCCCCGGCATTGCCATTGTCACCACCGTTATCCGCATTGCTCCCCGCGCCGCCGGAACGCCGTCCTTCCACGCCGTCCTGCATGCCCAGCATCGTCATGCCCGTGGACTTGATGCGAACGCGCGCAGTCCAATCAGGCTGCCATCCCGCCGGCGCCTTGGCCGGACGCTCCGGGTGCGACAAGTTGAGTTCCGGACCATAGGCGATCATGTTCAGCATTGCGCCGTCGGCTTGATCGAAAATGCCTTTGGGCACCGTGCAATTGGTCGTGGAAGGCGACAGAATCACCTTTTGCTGAAGCAGCTTCGCAATCTGCGCCGGCGCCTGGTATATCATCAAAGACCAGCCGTTCTCCGGCCGTTCGCTGGAGCTCCAGAAGATCATGTCCTGTGCACCGCCCTGCCCAGACACGCTGCCCTGAGCATGCAGAAAATACCCCTTTGCGTTCTGCATCGACGCCCAATCCACCTGCACGCCGTCTTTCGGCATGCCCTTGGCGTTCATCTGAACCTTCGGCAAAAAGTCATGCTCGGCGCCGACAGTAAATTTCAGGCTCGCCGGAACACCGTCGCCGCTGACCGCATGGCTGCCCTTGAGCGATGCATTGTCGGGCACCGCCTTGTTGTCCCGTTCGTTTGGCCATAACGCATTGCCCGGCCGGTTCTGCACGCCCTGGCTGGCCGTGCCGCTGCCGGCAAAGAACTGCGAAAACTCCCGGTAGTCCTGCTTGCCGAAATCCAGTACCTTCGGCTGGCCGGCACGGACGGTGCTCCCGCAACCCCAGTACAGCAGGATGCGTCCTTTCGGCTTTTCGGCGGGCTGATCGCTGGAATGCGTCGGCGAATGCGCTGCCTGCTTGGGCTTGTTCGGCAACAGCAGCAGTGACTGCCCCATGTTCATGTCGGACGGGATGGCGTGTGTGCCTTCCACGCCGGCCGGATGGGCGCGCACATGCAATTCCGCGCTCAGCGTTTTGCTGCCCGACGCCCCTACCATCGGCGCACCGCCGCCCATGATGCTCCCGAGCAGCCCGACGCCGAGCCCGCCGCCACCCACATCCTGTTGCATCCCCGGCATGGAGACATTATTGGTCGCGAGGTCCACCCAGTACTGGGCGGCGGGGCCCCGCGATTGGGCGTGGGCGGAGAACGCCGCCAGCGAAACGCATAGCGACAAGGTAAGGCGGGTGCTGCTTGACATGGTTTACTCCCGGGAGGTAAGGGCAATTGGTTTATTGTTATGGGCGCCGGAGAAGAACGATCGGGCCCGCCGACGCGAATTTTGACATTGACAACAGAACTTGTCATCGTCGAAACGACGGCAATGCAACACACCAGGTCTTTCGGACGTGTCTGGTATCGCTACAGGACTTTTAGCCGGCGTTTGCGCCCAGGCCAGTGTTCTACACAGGAGACGACAGTGTTCATTCGGGAAGCCGGGACCCCGGCACGCATCTGCGGGACCGCCAAACACCGCTGGCATCGTCTGCTGCTGGGACTCTGCCTGTGCGGGCTCTGGTTGTCGCCGTCGCAAGCGGTCGCCGAAGATGTGTTGCGGATCGGCTCAAAGCGGTTCACCGAGTCCTATGTGCTATCCGAAGTCATCGCCCAGACTGCCGCTCCCCATGCCAGGGTCGAACAGCGGCAAGGATTGGGCAATACCGCGATCGTGTTCGAGGCACTCAAGACCGGCAGCATCGATATATACGCCGAATACCTCGGCACCATCGACCTGGAAATCCTCAAGCATGCGGCGCCGACCTCGCTCGAACAGATCAACCGGAAGTTGGCGCCGCTTGGTATCGGCGCCGCGGTGCGCCTCGGATTCAACAACACCTATTCGTTAGCCATGCGCGCCGGCGATGACGCCGCGCCGCGGGACATCAGCGGTCTGGCCGGAGCGCCGGGACTGCGGCTGGGTTTGTCGCATGAATTCCTCGGCAGGGCCGATGGCTGGCCGGGACTGGCCAGCCGTTACCGGCTGCCGCACAAGCCGTCCGGACTCGATCATGGCATCGCCTATGAAGCGCTGGCCGCCCGGCAGGTCGACGTGATCGACATCTATTCCACCGACGCGAAAATCAGGCAGTACGGATTGCGGGTGCTGGCCGACGATGCCGGCTACTTTCCTCGGTACGACGCCCTTCTGCTGTACCGGCTCGATGTCGAACGCCGCTTTCCGGCCGCCTGGCAGGCGCTGCAGCGCCTGGAGGGCCGCATATCCGAAGCGGACATGATCGCGATGAATGCAGCGGCGGAACTGGAAGGCAAATCCTTTTCCGACGCGGCGAAAAGCTTTCTGTCGCCGGGCACCGGCAAGGCAGCACCGCGAGACGGATTGTGGCGCAAGCTGTTCGACGACAGCCTCTGGCGGCTGACGCGCGAACATATCGTGCTGGTGCTGGCCTCGGTAGCTGCGGCTGCAGCCATCGGCATACCGCTGGGCGTACTGGCCGCCTACCGGCCGCGCCTGAGGCAGGCGGTGATGGCGCTTGTCGGCGTCCTGCAGACAGTACCGGCACTGGCGCTGTTTGCGATGCTGATTCCCCTGTTGGGCGCAATCGGTACCCTGCCGGCACTGATCGCGCTGTTCCTGTATGCCCTTCTGCCGATCGTGCGCAATACCAGCGCAGGCATCGGACAGGTGCCGCAAGGCCTGCGGCTGGCTGCGCTGGCACTCGGCCTGACGCCGAAGGACCGTCTACTGCACATCGATTTGCCGCTGGCGCTGCCCGTCATCCTGGCCGGTCTGAAGACCGCCGCGGTGATGAGCGTCGGCACGGCGACGATCGCTGCCTTCATCGGCGCCGGCGGCTATGGGGAGCGGATCGCCACCGGCCTGGCATTGAACGACAACGACATGCTGCTGGCCGGCGCCATACCGGCGGCGGCACTTGCACTATTGACCCAGTGGCTGTTCGAGTACCTGGAAAAGCGGCTGCTGCCGGGCGCGCGCATCGATTGACCTGGCAAAGCCCGGCTTGCCACCGTGCCGCAGCACCGTCAAAACCGACAAAACCTTCCCGTAGAAGTATGTTGTGGTCGGTGACGATGTGCCGGATGGATTCGTGAAGCAGCAGCGCTTCCCGTTGAGGCCCAAGCGCGATTGACGTAGCTGCATCTGCATGATGAGGACGGAAACAGCCGCGGCCGACTAGTAGGGTTTTCTGTAAGCCGATCCCTCTCCGAACCTGCTTTCCCAGTGGCGCAGGTACTGCGTGGCCAGTTCCGGGTTATGCCAGATGACGATGACGTTCTCGCTGTTGGATTTCGCGGCGGCCTGGCTGTAGTTGAACGAGCCGGTCTGCACATGACGGCCGTCGGCGATGATGTACTTGTCGTGGTGGATCGCATACTTGCCGTTGAGCCGCGTCGGTATGCCGGCCCCGGCCACCAAATTCAGCGCCGCCGCCCCGGATTTCGATTTCCGCCCGCTGTCATCCGCCACCACCTGCACGTCCACGCCACGGCGCTTTGCCCGCAGCAGTGCCTGCACCACCTTCGGCGATGTGAATGCATACGCCGCCAGCCGCACGCTCCTGGTCGAAGAATCGATCACCTTCAGAACCAGCCGTTCGGCATCGCCGTCCGGGGAAAAGCCCGTCTCGATCTCCGCAGTCGCCGGCGCCCTGGAAGTACGCGGCGGAAGGAACTGCCGCAGTTCTTCCTGCAACCCGTCGACCACGGACGGTTGCCTCGCCGACGCGGTGGAAACGACGCAGAGGATCAGGGAAAGGAAAACCGCAAAACGGAATTGCATATAGACGTCGGTGACCGATAATCGTCCTGCTGCCTGACAGGCTTGTGCAACAGGCGTACAGTAAGGGACCGCAGGAATATGATCTGCGGACGGTGGCAAGCGAATCTGCGCTTGGCGACTCGTTTTCGAACCGGTAAATCCATCAGGAGACTCACATGAAAAAGCTTTTAACGTTATTGCTGTTTTCGGCCTCATCGCTGGCATTCGCGCATAACTGCCCAAATGAAATGAAGACGATCGACGCGAAGTTAAGTTCCGCAAGCGGCGTCAGCGCGGAGAATATGAGCAAGGTGAAGGAACTGAGAGCGGAAGGCGAGAAGTTTCACAAGGAAGGAAAGCATGCCGAATCGATGAAGTCCTTGCAGGAAGCAAAAAAGCTGCTCGGCATCTGAGCCTGCAATGCAGACAGGACATAGCCACCCGCGGGTGGCTATTTTTTCAATAGCACCATTCACGCCGGCGTCACTGGCCAACCGCGCTGCACAGCCAGTCGAGCATTTTCGTAGTCCCGAGCCAAACGCCTGCGCCGGCTTTCCGGGAAAGATAACCGAAGATCAAGCCTGACGGCTCGGGTCCGTACGAAAATGACGTTGATCCCATCCGCGCCCCGGTTCGTCAACCGAACCCGGCGCATTGGCCAGGCATGACCGGCGGGTATCCCGTCGAAGAAAGTGGACCTGTTCGGCAGATGCCCGACAGATACGGAACGGCACCGCAATCGTGCCGTTAAACATGCAATGAACCATCATGGACATCGAGGTTATGGCGTTTGATCCAGCCTTCTGGCTTTCACTTGCGGTCCTTATCGTTACGGCGGTCGTGCTGATCGAGGTCGCGCTGGGTGCGAAAAAGATTGGCGAACTCAGACATATTCTTCCGGTTCTCGGACCGAATCCGCCGAAGGTCTCCGTGATCGTGCCGGCGCTCAACGAAGCAGACACCATCGAGCCGGCATTGCGTTCGCTGCTTGCCCTGCACTATCCTAACCTGGAAATCATCGCGATCAACGATCGCTCCACCGACGCCACCCCGACCATACTTGAGCGCATGGCACGGGAACACCCGCGACTTCGGGTTTTACACATCTCCGTCCTGCCCGAGGGCTGGCTGGGAAAAAATCATGCACTTTCCCGCGGCGCAGCCATCGCCGGCGGCGACTACCTGCTGTTTACCGATGCCGATGTGGTATTCGAGCCTAGCGCCCTGACACGGGCGGTGAATTACTGCGAGCAGCGTGGCGTCGATCACCTGACATTGTTGTTCGATGTCGTCGTGAAGACGCAATTGCTTCGCATGCTGGTGCTGAGCTTCTCGGTCAATTTTATGGCGCGTTTCAAACCCTGGAAGGTGGCCACGTCGCCGAAACATTTTCTCGGCGCAGGCGGCTTTAACCTTGTGCGGGCCGATGCATACCGGGCCATGCGCGGACACGGCGCGCTCCCGCTCGCGGTGCTGGACGACATGATGCTCGGCAAGCGCATCAAGGCTGCGGGTTACCGGCAGCATGTGCTGTTCGGTCGTGAACTGGTGGGCGTGGAGTGGTATCGCAGTGCGCGGGACATGATCAACGGCATGCAGAAAAATATCTTCGCTGCTTTCGACTTCCAGCTCGGTCAATTGATCGCGGTTACTGCGGCGATGCTGCTGCTGCGCGTGTGGCCATGGATCGGATTGGTCGTCACCGAAGGCGTCACCCAATGGATCAACGCGGCCACGGTGCTTTTCGGGTTGCTGCTGTTTGCCGGCATGCTGCACATCGCCGGCTGGGGCTACCGCTGCCTGGTGTTCGCACCGGTCATCAGCCTGCTGGAACTGGCGATCTGGTGGCGCGGCAGCCTGACGGCGCTGCTGCGCGGCGGTATCGAATGGCGCGGAACCCGATATGCGCTGGACGAATTACGCCGTCACCAGGATTGAGCTTGCGCGCTTGACCTTGCATGTTTAGAATCGGTTCCGGCACGACACATTCGTGCCACGTCGCTCGGACGGTTCCGGGCGCTTACGTGAAAGAACTCTATGACGCAATCCCGCACGCCGCGCAGCTTTTCGCGCATCAATCGCCTTCCTCCCTACGTTTTCAACATCACCGCCGAACTGAAGATGGCTGCACGCCGTCGCGGCGAAGACATCATCGACATGTCGATGGGCAACCCCGATGGTGCCACGCCGCAGCACATCGTCGACAAACTCGCCGAGGCGTCCAAGCGACCCGATACCCACGGATACTCCGCGTCGAAAGGCATCCCGCGCCTTCGGCGGGCGATTACCCATTGGTACAAGGACCGTTACGATGTCGACCTGAACCCGGATACCGAAGCGATCGTGACCATCGGTTCGAAAGAAGGCCTGGCGCACCTGATGCTGGCGACGCTGGACCGGGGCGACACGGTGCTGGTGCCGAACCCCAGTTATCCGATCCATATCTATGGCGCGGTCATTGCCGGCGCCGACATCCGTTCGGTACGCATGAGCCCCGATGTCGATTTCTTCGCTGAGCTGGAGCGGGCGATACGGGAAAGCTACCCGAAGCCGAAGATGATGATTCTCGGCTTTCCGTCCAACCCGACCGCGCAGTGCGTGGAGCTGAACTTCTTCGAGCGCGTGGTCAAGCTGGCGAAGGAGCACGACATCTTGGTGGTGCATGACCTTGCCTACGCCGACATCGTGTTCGACGGCTGGAAGGCGCCGTCGATCATGCAGGTGCCGGGTGCGCGCGATGTCGCGGTGGAATTCTTCACCATGTCAAAGAGCTACAACATGGCCGGCTGGCGCATCGGCTTCATGGTCGGCAACCAGGAACTGGTCGCGGCGCTGGCCCGCATCAAGAGTTATCACGATTACGGCAGCTTCACGCCGGTGCAGGTGGCCGCGATCGCGGCGCTCGAAGGCGACCAGACCTGCGTGCAGGAGATCCGTGACCGCTATCAGCGCCGCCGCGATGTGCTGGTGAAGGGATTGCACGAAGCCGGCTGGCCGGTGGACCTGCCGAAAGCGTCGATGTATATCTGGGCGCGTATTCCCGAAGCGTACCGCCATCTCGGATCGCTCGAGTTCGCGAAGCTCCTGCTGGAGAAAGCCAAGGTATCGGTATCGCCCGGCATCGGATTTGGCGAATACGGCGACGAGTATGTGCGCTTCGCGCTGATCGAGAATGAGGCTCGCATCCGTCAGGCGCTGCGCGGTATCAAGGCCATGCTGCGCGGCTGATGCGAGGACGGGCAGCGGGAGGATTGCATCCCCTTCCCTTCCATGGCAGCATGTTGCCTTGCAATTTCTGCAACATCGTTATCCCGGTGCCCGCCATCGCCATTCTGAAAGGATTCGCATGATCACCCTCTACACCTTCGGCCCTGCCTTTGGCCTGCCGGACGCCAGCCCGTTCGTTACCAAGACCGAAACCTTGCTGAAGATGGCAGGGTTGCCCTACCGGACCGATCCCAACGGATTCAGGCGGGCGCCGAAGGGCAAGCTTCCGTATATCGAGGACGACGGCACGGTGGTGGCGGATTCGACATTCATCCGCTGGCATATCGAGAAAAAATACGAGATCGATTTCGACCGCCATCTGTCGGCGGAGCAGCGCGGCATCGCATGGGCACTGGAAAAGCTGTGCGAGGATAATCTCTATTGGGCGGCCCTGCACTGGCGCTGGCTCGACGACGACAACTTCGCTCGCGGGCCGGCGGTGTTCTTTCAAGGCATCCCCGGGCTGGTACGTCCGCTGGTACAGAAGATCGTGCGGAAAAAGGTGGCGAGTGCGACGAAGGCACATGGCATAGGCCGTCACACGCCCGATGAGCAACTGGCGCTCGCAGCCCGTGGCATTGAGTCGCTCTCGGCGGCGATCGGCGACAAGCGCTACCTGATGGGCGACATGCCCTGCGGCGCGGATGCCACCCTCTTTGCGTTCACGATGTCGATGCAGTGCCCGCACTTCGAATCGCCCTTGCGCAGGGAATGCGAACGCCATGACAACCTGGTCGCCTATGTGGCCCGCATGCGGCAGGAATATTTTTCAACCCCGGAGAAGCGGCACGAAACGCCAGGACAAATACGTTCGGCATCGGCCGCCTGATAAGGATCAAATGAGTTTTACCACCTGGATGACCTTTTTTGTGGCGGCCTGCATTATCGCCGTGTCGCCCGGCTCCGGCGCCGTATTGTCGATGTCGCATGGGCTCTCCTATGGTGTGAAGAAAGCAAGCGGCACCATCATCGGCTTGCAGGCCGGTTTGCTCCTGGTGCTCGTGATCGCCGGCGCCGGGGTCGGCTCGTTGCTGCTGGCCTCCGAGCTTGCATTCAACGTCGTCAAGATCGTTGGCGCCTTGTACCTCGTCTATCTTGGCATCAGCCAGTGGCGGGCAAACGTCGACATGCATGACGGCGGGAGCATATCGGCCCGGACTGCGGAACACACCGTGGCGCCGGCACTCCGGCGCCGTTTCCTGCTCGGTTTTCTGACCAATGCCACCAATCCAAAGGGCATCATGTTCATGGTCGCCGTACTGCCACAATTCATCAATCAGAATGCGGCGCTTCTGCCGCAACTGGCCATCCTTGCCGCGACAATGTGCGTCATCGATCTGGCAGTGATGCACGGCTATGCATACGCCGCTTCGTCGATGCAGCGCTTCTTTCGGGATGCGCAGGCAATGAAGATTCAGAATCGCCTGTTCGGCGGCGTCCTCGTCGCCGTCGGCGCGACGCTCTTCTTCGTCAAGCGCAGTCCAAGCACATAAATTCGCCTGCTCCAATTTGGAGCATCCATGGCCGATCCGGAGTGGTACGGATCATGCTTTCCATGAAGAAACTTCGGCTCGTAGCGTCATACGCGCCGGACAAGCGCATTACCGCGCGACACTTCATGAGGCACACACGCCATGCTGCAATTACAAGCTTCTTCCACCCGATCGCACCGCCGCAACGATGCGCCACCCACCCTGTCAGGCGATGTACTGGGCGCCATGATCAATCTGTCCGGGAGACGCCGTTTCACCTCCCAGCGGGTGGTCTTGTATGCCGTGCTGGCTTCTTCGGGCCGGGCCGAGATGCTTCCGGTGGCGGTTGAAGCATTAACGTTATTCAGCCAGGCCCATACCGCCCTGTTGCAGGGCAAGGACAATCTCCCCGGCGTGTATTGCGATGCATTGCGGGAGGCGTACTTTGGTGTGCTGCAGGGCGACCGGCACATTAGGGAATTTATCGATCTTGCGGAACAGGCGCTTTCCGCCATCCGCTCTGGTTCGAAGCGAGCGTCATCGCTGGTCGATGCGCTGGTAGCCGGTGCGACTCCGTTGCTGGCGGTGCTGAATCAGCTCACGCAGATCTACGAGGAAGAGTCGCGGCAGCACGCGTTGCGGATGAAAAAGAAGCTGCAAAGCGTGATGACCGACATCGAAACGATTGCGAAGCAGGCACGCATGGTGTCCTTCAACGCGCAGATCATCGCCGCCCGCGCCGGGAATGCGGGGCGTGAATTCGCGGTGGTTGCCAGTGTTCTGTCCAACATTACCGCGGAAATCGACGAGCTTGTCCACGAGGCACTGAACGGCACGGTATAACTGATCCCCACTGGCGACGTTGTTTACGTGGTACGCCGATGCGACACAACCGAAAAACGGCATCCGGCAAAACGCCCGGACGGGGTAAGATAGTCACATTGCCCAAAAGAAATTAAACACCTTTGCCCTTCCCCGAGCGTGTCATGCGTTGAAAAGCGACGCCGGCGTATAACAAAGACTCAAGAGACAATATGACTCCCAGCCGCTTTGCACTGTTCCCTTCCAACGACCGGGAACAGGAGCTTCGACTGAAGCGCTTCCTGATTGCCACCGGCGCTTATGTGATGAATATGTGTTTCGTCCTCGTTTGCTTGGCGATGGGCTATTTCACCACCGGGGAAGTGTTGGGTTATGTGCTCATGGTGGTGGCCATCCATGTCGGCATCTACCTGACGATCCGCACCGATTTCAACAAGCGCTTTGCCGACCCCAGCTTGACGTTCCTGCAACTGGCCCTGGCTACGCTGTCCGGCCTCTACCTGATGTACTTCGGCGACGCGGTACGCAGCACCTTCCTGTTACTCGGCGTGGCGGCGTTCGTCTTCGGCATGCTGCGCTTCAAGACCCGCGGCTTCATTTATCTCAGCGCCTTCATCCTGGGCGGCTATGCCATCCTGATCGCCTTGCTGATGCAGTTCCGCCCGGGCGATATCATTCTGCGCGTCGACGTGCTGCAGTGGATGGCCCTGCTGGTGACAATGGCGCAGTTCACCTATCTCGCCGGATTTATCGGCAACCTGCGGCGCAAGGTGCGCGACAACAATATCGAGCTGGAAAAGCGCAACGGCGAACTTGAAGCGGCACTGAAGCAAATCAGCGACATGGCCATTCGCGACGAGCTTACCGGCGTCTACAACCGGCGTTACCTGATGGAGCGCATTGCGGAAGAGACCCAGCGCTGCATCCGTAACGGCTCGGTATTCTGCATCTGTATCATCGACATCGATCTTTTCAAGCAGATCAATGACACCTACGGCCATCTGGCAGGCGACGAGGTATTGCGGAAGGTTGCAAGGACTGCGTCCGGCGCGTTGCGGCAGACCGACTTTTTCGGCCGGTTCGGCGGCGAGGAGTTCGTGATGGTCCTGACCGACACGCTTGCAGAGGGGGCAATGACTTCCTCCGAACGGGTACGCATTGCCATCGAGAGTCTGGTTTTCCCGGAAATCAGCGGCGAACTGAAGGTCACCATATCGATCGGCATCGCTGAACATGCGAGACGCGGCGATCCGGAAGCCACTTTCAAACGCGCGGACGATGCCTTGTATCGGGCCAAGGAAGGCGGGCGCAACCGCTGCTTGGCGGCATCGGTCGAACAAGCCTGAGTCTGCGGCATTGGCGGATTGCGCATAGAATCCTCGATCCCCTTACACAGACCGAGGAAGTCTCATGACTATTTCCATGTACGCCGCATCGATTCCCGTATTCAAGCAAATGCTCAATAGCCTGGATGCGGTGCTTGCGAAAGCCGAAGCCCATGCCGCCGATCGCAAGATCGACCCGAACGCGCTGCTGCATGCGCGGCTGTTCCCGGACATGTTTCCGTTGTTGCGCCAGGTCATGATTGCCACCGACTTCGTCAAGGGCTCAGGGGCCCGTCTGGCCGGTGTTGACGTGCCTTCCTACGAGGACACCGAACAAACATTCGCCGACCTGCATGCACGGATCGCCAAGACGATCGCATTCATCGACAGCCTGCGGTCCGATCAGATCGACGGCAGCGAAGAACGGGAAATCACGATTCAGGCCGGTACGCCGCGTGAACGGAAGTTCGCTGGCCAGCCCTACCTGTTGCACTACGCGTTGCCCCAACTCTTCTTTCACGTCACGACCGCCTATGCCATCCTGCGCCACAACGGCGTCGAGATCGGCAAGCGTGACTTTATCGGCAACTTCTGACCTAGGGTCCGCGATGGCAACGGGGGAAAGAGCCGTCACCATCGCGGTTGCTTCCGAAACGCTGGACAACGGTTTTCCTTGCCGCTATCGACCGGCACAGATGACGCGATTCCCCTAGAGAAACAAATTGCGAATTTATTAGGTTTTCGAACCGTATCCAAGCCATGGATCGGGTTGATTTTCAATGCGGCGGCTCTTTTTCATCGCGCACTCTCGGCGCAATGTTTCATCATGGAAATAAAACATAATAACTATTGAAACGATGAAAAATTTCCAATGTGCTATGGAAGAGAAGTGGATTAGAATCAAATCCTAACATTTCGTAACGGGCAACATTTCGATGTGATGGCCGTAGCGCATCAAGTCGAGAAGCGCCGGTACTTCCTGTTTGTTCTTGTTAACTAGGAAAACAAGCGATGGACCGTTCTATCCTTCAGCGCCGCAATGACCCGGAAGTCCGGGAGCCCGATAGACACACCTTCAAATGGCTGTCTACCTTGCCGGCGCATGTGCGGCCGATGGAACTGGCGAAACGGTATCCGCGCATCGTGAACAGGATTGCGCTGCTCTGGTATGAGCAACCGCTGTGCAACAAGTATCTCAGCAGTCTGATTCTCGACCAGAGCCGACCGGACCGTGCCGGCTTTCCCGCATCCATCGCGAAAGAGATTTATCACCTGCATGAGTATTACGTTGAACAGGTCTGCCTGTGGCAATTCAATGAGAAAGAGGTTTTCGGCTTTACCGTTCGATAGCCTGGCAAGGCAGGCGCGACGTGCGGACGCATGATTGTCCCTGCACCGATCGGCATACCGCTCAGCACCTTATTTCAATACATCGAACAGATTATTGAAATCATCCGTCCATATCTCCAGGCCCGGTATCGGCTTGATGGGACTGGCAAGATCTTGGATCGCCGCATTCTGAAGCACGCTTTTATCCCTGGCCACCAGCACCCAGTCGGTACTGTGCTCGGTGGTGCCCACGCCTTCATCCTCGATCAATACCGACTCCAGCCCCCGATCTGCCGCGAGGCGCTGCACGACCGGCGCCAGCAGCAAGAACTTGTTGGTGACATGGAAGGCGATCACGCCCTGCGGATGCATATGGCGCAGGTAGACGTCCATCGCTTCCCGCGTGATCAGGTGCACCGGGATGGAGTCGCCTGAAAATGCGTCGACAGCCAGCACATCGAAATTCTGCGGCGGCTCCTTTTCAAGCGCGAGGCGCGCGTCACCCAGCACCGTGTCGACTTTTGCCTTGCTGTCGCTCAGGAAGCTGAATTCGCTCTGCGCGATATCGATCACCTGCGGATTGATTTCGTAAAACCGGTAGACATCCCCCGGCTCGCCATAGGCGGCGAGCGTGCCGGCGCCAAGGCCGATCAAACCAACCTTCTTTTGCGGCGTCCGCGTGTGCTCGATGGCGACGCCGATGCCGGAATCGCGGCCGTAATAAGTGGTCGGTTCGGCGCGCTTATCGGGTGCCAGATACTGTTCGCCATGCCGGATTGCACCGTGATAAAGCTCGCGCACGTTGCGGCTGGCATCGAAGTACGTCTTGTCCACCGTGCGCAGGCTGCCGTAAAAGCTGCGCTCGATGCGGCGCGCGTCCTTGAAGTCGCCCGACATCTGCAGCACGAGGAAGTAACCGCACAGGACCGCGATGCTGACGGCCGCTGCCGCAAGCAGCCGGCGGTTGCGGAGGACAACGACGCCAAGCAGTCCCACGACCACAAGGCCGATGCCCAGTTCGTAGTAGGCCGGCAGCACCACTGGTGCGATCAGGCCGACAGCGATGCCGCCAAGCGCACCGCCCAACGACACCATCAGATAAAAACGGGTCAGGTAACGCGGCGCGGGACGCATCCTCGACAGTTCGCCGTGCAGGAACATGCAGAAGAAAAACAAACCGACGACATACATCGGCACCGCGAGTTTGATATTCACACTGATGTTGATGTCCTGCAGTCCATATGCGCACACCCCCATCGCGGCTGCGGTGGGCAGCAGGAATACCGGCCGTGAATACCAGCGGTCGCTTTCGAAGCACAGGATGAAAGTAAACAGATAAATCGTCAGCGGCAGCAGCCAGAGGAAGGGAATGGCGGCAATATTTTGCGTAATGTGATTCGTGACGGCGACCAGCAGCCACGACCCCATCGCCGACAGGCTGATCCACAGCAGGTAACTGCTCGCGCGGGGCACGGTCTCCTCTGTCGCAAATGTGGTTGGAGACTCGCCGGTATCGTCCGGCGCCGTGGAAGGCGATGGTGACAACACAGCCCCCGCATGCCTGGCGAAATAGAATGCGGACCCGGCACATAGCAGCGCGAACAGTCCATACACGACGGACCAGGCGCGGGCCTGCAGCAGGATGGACGCATGCGGCTCGATTACGAACGGATAGCAGACCAGCGCAATGAGCGATGCCAGGTTGGATAGCGAGAAATAGCGATAGACGCGTGCATCCGCAAGCGTGCGGGTGACCCATGTCTGGACCAGCGGGCCGGTGGTCGAGAGCAGGAAGTACGGCAGGCCGATGGTGGCAAACAGCAGAAGCAGGATGCGCAGCATCGGATCTTCGGCGCCTGCCGGCTTCCATGATGATGCCGCCACGATGGGCAGGCTGGCGAGGCTGATCGCCAGCAGCGTGACATGCAGCAGCATCTGGCGGCGCGGGGCCAAATTGCGGGCCACCCAGTCGGAGTACGCATAACCAAGAAACAGCATGACCTGAAAGAACACCATGCAGGTCGCCCACACCGCAGCCGAACCGCCGAACCAGGGAAGAATCTGTTTTGAAATGAGTGGTTGAACCAGGAAAAGCAGAAATGCGCTGGAAAAGATGGTGCCGGCAAACAGAAGTCGGGTCATGGCGGAAATTGTCGGAATGGAATCGATCTATTCTCCACCATGACGATTAGTCAACGCCAGTTGCCGATGCATGCAGTTTGACACGTGCTTGATAAAACACAGACGCATTCTCTCCCAAGCCGGTCCATAAAAGCGCACGACAGCACATGACAGCTTCTTGCATCCTTGGCGGAAAGAAAAGTTGATGCACTGAATCCGATTGCAAAAGGCCTCCGTATATCTCTTCGCAGTCTACTTCAATCCAATTACTTAACTGCTTCAAACAGGAGGAATCACCATGCGCAAACTTACTTCCGCACTCATCGTTGCTGCCACCCTGGCATCCGCCAATGCCGCTTTTGCACAGAGCGCTGTGATGGTCGGCGGACAAAGCATGCTGCCAAGCAAGGACATCATCGACAATGCCGTAAATTCCGCAGATCACACCACACTGGTCGCCGCAGTGAAAGCCGCCGGCCTGGTCGAGACACTCAAGGGCAAGGGACCATTCACGGTATTCGCGCCCACCAACACAGCCTTCGGCAAGCTGCCGGCAGGCACTGTCGACACGCTGCTGAAACCGGAAAGCAAGGGTGCGCTGACGAAGGTCCTTACTTACCACGTCGTACCCGGCAAGTATGATTTCAATACGCTTCAGGCCGAGATCAAGAAGCAGAACGGCAAGGCACAACTGGCGACTGCGAGCGGCGGCAAGTTGACCTTCGCCATGAACGGCATGCAAAACATCACTGTCATGGACGACAGTGGCAATACGGCCAAGATCAGCACCTACGACGTGAACCAGTCAAACGGCGTGATCCACGAAATCGATACAGTTTTGTTGCCGAAGTAAGTCTTGCCCCGTCATTTCGGATGACCGACTAATCGGGCGGCCCCCTCATCCGGTGCCGTCCGATTGTCACTGCCCGAACAGTATTGCGGTGAAACGGTATCATGGCCATTCACAGGCCGTACTCCGGTCTTCCTTTCGCTGAATCATTCTTTCTTCTCGATTGAACCGCCTGGGTTCATTCATGCCGGCATCAATGGAAACCTGTCCCTTATGCGGTCGAGAGCTGATCGATGGTCCGTCGGTCAATGAACATCACCTGGTGCCGCGGACCTATCGTGGCCGTGTGACGGTGCGCATGCACCGGATCTGCCATAACAAGATCCATTCGGTGTTTTCCGAGAAGGAACTGGCCGATTATTACCATACCCCCGAGCGCCTCCTGGAAAACGAAGAGATCTCCAAGTTCGTCAAGTGGGTGCGCAAGAAAGACCCCGGTTTTTACGACCGGCACAGGGCAATGTCGAAACGCCGCTGACGCTCTCCCATTCTCCCGTTACTGTTTTCGCAAGCACGATTTGTATTTTGAGTCCGGTCGCTCATGATCCGGCCAGCTATTTGCTAAATAAGCAAAAAGCCCTGTTTTCATTCCGAAATGCACAAATACGCTAATCTATGCATCGTTTCGCATCAATTTCCGATCAAGTTTTCAATGGGCGCTAGCGTGGCGGATGAACTTTCTGCTTCCCAAGAGTCTTACATATCGGTTTGTCAACTCAGCCTATACAACTATATGAATCCGATTTCCGTTGATAACGTCGTTACTACCTATCGCTTCTATGCTCCTCTTTATGACCGTTTGTTTGGTGCCGCGTTTGAACCGGGCCGGCGCGCGCTGACCCAGGCGGTGCGCAATCTGCGCCCGTCTTCGCTGCTGGAAGTCGGAGTAGGCACCGGTCTGACACTCAGCCAATATCCCTCTACCTCCCGTATCGTCGGTATCGACATTTCCACGCACATGCTGGATATCGCGCGCGAACGCGCCAGCAAATTGCCGAACCACGATATCAAGCTTGCGGCCATGAATGCGGAATCGATGGATTTTCCGGATGGCAGCTTCGATTGCATCGCCATGCCATACGTGCTTTCGGTAACACCGAATCCGGAAAAGCTGGTGGCGGAAATCCGTCGCGTCTGCCGCAAGGGCGGCACCATCCTGATCCTGAACCATTTCAGCGGCAGCCGCTTCTGGTGGTTCCTGGAAAGGGCTGTCCGTTCCCTGGCGGACAAGATCGGCTTTCGCTCCGACTTCTGCTTCGATGAACAGATCCTGAAATACGACTGGGAAATCGAGTCAGTGAAAAAGGTGAATGTGTTCGGGCTGTCGAAACTGGTAGTAATTCGCAACACCTGAGGCGTAGCTTTCCCCGCAGCCTAATGCTTTTGCCGATGCTGACGCCAGAACTCCGCAAAGGATTCCGGCGCGATCGGCTTGCTGAAATGGAAGCCCTGTATCTCGTCGCAGGCATGGCTGCGCAGGAATTCGACCTGCTCTTCGGTTTCCACGCCTTCGGCGACCACTGTCAGGCTGAGCGTTTTCCCCATTGCGATGATGGCCTTGGTAATGGCCTTGTCTCCGGCATCGTCGGGGATGTCGCGAATGAACGAGCGGTCCACCTTCAGGGTATCGATTGGAAAGCGTTTCAGTTGCGCCAGCGATGAGTAGCCAGTTCCGAAATCATCAATCGCCAGTCGCACGCCCATGCGCTTGATGGTGGCCAGGAGCCGCGAAGCGCGATCCGGATGCTGAATCACCATGCTTTCGGTCAGTTCAAGTTCGAGCAATGTCGGGTCCATGCCGGATTGCCGCAGCGCATCCGCGATGGAGTCGGGCAACGAGTCATCGGCGAATTGGCAACCTGACAGGTTGATTGCCATGCACAGCGGCGGAAAGCCCTGGTTTTGCCACGCAACGTTCTGGCGGCACGCTTCGACCATCACCCAACGTCCGATCGGAATGATCAAACCGGTTTCCTCGGCCAGCGGAATGAATTGCATCGGCGGCACGACGCCAAGCTCCGGATGATTCCAGCGCAGCAGCGCCTCGACACCGGTAATCATGCCTGTCTTCAGGTCGAGCTTGGCCTGGTACAGCAGGAAAAATTCCTCCCGCTCGACCGCGTGGCGAAGGCTGGTTTCCAGTGCCAGCCGCTCCAGCGATTGCGAGCGGATGTCCTCTGAGTAGAAGCGGTAATTGTTCTTGCCTTCGTCCTTGGCGCGATACATCGCCACATCGGCATTTTTCATCAGCGATTGTTCGTCCTGCGCATGCGACGGAAACATGCAGATGCCGATACTGCCGGTAACGCGGCACTCCTGCCCATGCAGCACCGCCGGCTTCATCACGACAGAAAGGATCTTGTCCGCCACCGCCGCCACATCGCGTTCTTCCTCGACTTCCTGCAGCAACACCACGAATTCATCGCCGCCGAGTCGTGCCACGATGTCGCTGGTGCGCAGGCAATCGGTCAGCCGTGTGCTCATCGTCTTGAGCAGCAGGTCGCCGGCATCGTGTCCGAGCGTGTCATTGATGAGTTTGAAGCGGTCGAGGTCGATGAACAACACCGCGAACTTGCGCTTGTAACGCCGCGAGGTGTTGATCGCCAGTTGCAGGATTTCGTTGAAGAGCGCGCGGTTCGGCAAGCCGGTCAGACCGTCGTGGGTGGCCAGATACTGGATGCGCTCTTCGGTCATCTTGCGCGCGCTGATGTCCTTGCCGATGCCGCGGTATCCGCAGAAGCGTTCCTCCGCATCGAATACAGGACGGCCACTGACGGAGATCCAGCGCTCGTTGCCGTCGAGGTCGCGCAGCCGCAGTTCGAGTTCATGGAAAGGCTCGTGCCGCTCAAGCTGCATGCGATGCCGCGCCCAGTCTTCCGGAGTCATGTTCAGGGCCGGCAAGTCCCAGCGGAATTTACCCATGCGGGCAGCCGGATCAAGTCCGGCCTTTTCCTTCATTGCGCCATCGATGAAGGTAGTGCGGAATTGCGCATCCTGCTCCCATAGCCAGTCGGACGACAGCTCCGTCAAGCTGCGGTAGCGCTCCTCGCTGCACCGAAGCTGGCGGCGCGCCTGCGCGAGCTGCAGGAACTGGCTGATCTGGTCGCCGACATAGGTCACGCAATCGAGCAGATCGGGATCGGGCCGATGGATATCGCGGCTGAACATCTCCATCACGCCGATCACCTTCTGTCCGTTCCGGATTGGAAAGGCAAATGCACTGTGCAGCCCTGCCTTCGCGGCGGCGGCGGCGCGGCGAAAGCCAGGCTCCTGAACCACGTCGCGCAACCAGACGGGTTCGCCGGTTGCCCAGGCGGCCCGGATCAATCCGGTAGGCGTTTTATCGACCCGTACCTCATGTCTTCCGGCTTGCAGGAAGTCCTCAACGGGAAACGACGCGACAGCCCAACTTTCGGCGCAGCACAGCATGCCACGCGTCTCATCCAGCCGCCAATGCGCGCCGCAAGTCCACCCCAGGGTTTCGCAGATCACCTGGATGATGCGGCTCATGCATCCGGCGACATCCTCCGACGATGCAAGGATGCGCGTGACCGCGTGCTCGATGGTGCGCCGCATATGGAGCTGAACCTGCTGGGTGACATCCTTGCCGATGCCCCGATAGCCGCGAAACCTTCCGCTGGCATCGAAAATCGGCTGGCCGCTGGTACTGATGTACTGGGCACGGTCCCTGGCACGCACGGTCTTGTAGACAAAATCGGTAAAGGGCTGACGCGCTTCCAGCATCGCGCGGTGACGCTCCCAGCTGCCGTCCAGGCTGACCGCGGTGCGGCCACCATCCCAGCGCGTTGTTCCCAACAGGAGTTGCGGGTCGATATGGGCAGTCTGCAAGCCCTGCCCGGTCATGATGGTGAAACGGTACTGCTCGTCCTGCTCCCAATACCAATCTGACAACAGCGCGACCAAACCCGCAAGCCGTTCCTCCGGAAGTGAAGGTGCTAGGGACTGGTCCTGGGAAGCTGTCATCTTCTCTATTCTCATGATGGATGCCGCTGGACGCTGGATCGGCAATTGATGTTTCCCAAGAGAATAACATTGCTTTGCCACAATATGTTTTCACTGTCTCTTTTCGTGGCGTGAAGGTTTCATTCCGGCCGATGACTCGAGTAGCGAAGATCATGAAAATACCGTAGGCCTGCCGGCGGATTCAGAAGCACGGGACATGGTTACATGCGGACGATTCGCAACACCCGCAATAAGCCCGACCTCATGGCTGCCGTCTTGCCTCGATACCACCGGCACCGGCGCCGCCACGGGCACGGCAGGTACCGATGCAGCCGGAACCGGGGACACCAGCGGCACGACGACAGCACCTGCTACCGGCGTTTAAGCCGGAATGACCGAGGTGCCGGTTAGCCGGCACATCGGCTCATGAATGGAATGACGCGGCTCAAGCCTGCCAGACACCGTAACCGGCTTCGCGCAGACCGATCGCAAGCTCGACCTCCATGTCACGCGCACCGTTGTAAGGCATGGGGTTATACATTTCGTAGAGTTGCGGCAGCAGCCTCAGGCCGAATCGCCTGACGTACTGATTCGATTGGATGCCAGCCTTGTGCTTGTCGAAACGGATGTCGGGATTCAAGCCTGTCATGCCAACATAGACGCACGGTTTGCCGCTGACATAATCCGGGTTCGATTTTCGGAAGCGAGGCTCGTACAGGACGTCGTTCGACAGTTCGACTACATAAACATGGTAGTGGTAGCGGCGCGCCATCGCAGGATGAACAATTTCTGAAAATGCGCGCCGCCGGTGCCCGTGCCTGCTTATTTCCTGGGCATCGCTTCCGCGACAGGCTTGATAGTGCCGCAATCGGCGGAGAGCCACTTGCCGCTGGTCTCGCTACGCTGCGTTACCGGCTGGCCATGCATGGTGCCCTTGAAGTCATAGGTCGACGTAAAGCTCTGGTTACTGGCATGCGTGCCCTTCGCTTTACCCTCGCCTTTCATGTCGGCCCCATTGCAGACGATATCCATCGTATAGCTGTTGCCGGTACGCTGGTGATTCTTCGCCTGGCAGCCCATCTGGTTCATGCCTGTCTCCGGCGTCTGGTTGCGCTCGGCCATTTCCTTGGTGACGCACACCTTGCTGGTGATGCCGCCATTTTGCGGAATGCTCACACCCATCTTGCGCATCTGCTCGATCTGCTCGGGCGGCAGCTTCGGCATGTTCTTGATCGCATCCGACGTCATCGTCATCTCCCACAAGCCCGGCTTCATCTGGGCAGCGACGGATCCTGCCGCGCTGGCAAGAACTGTCAACACAATGGCGGAAAGGGCGGTGGTGCGCATGGACATTCCTTATTCAGATCACAAAGCGGGCATGCTACAGGCAAGGCAGTCAGACAGTAAGATTCCCCGTCACGGATTCACTCCCAGGCGGACGGATCGATGATGCCGATTGCCTTGAAGGCCGGCTTGCAAAAAAGGTAACCCTGCATCAACCGTATGCCTTCGGAGGCAAGGAAGTCTCGCTCTTCCCTGGTCTCGATACCTTCGGCCAATACCTGCTTGCCGAGTCCCGACACGATGGCGACGATGCCACGCACGATCGCTTGCCGAACCGGATCACGATCAATGTTTCGGACCAGGCCCATGTCGACCTTGATGATGTCGGGTTGATAATCCGCGAGCAGATTCAGTCCTGAATAGCCGGCACCGAAATCATCGATCGCGGTCTGAAAGCCCAGTCGCTGATACTCCTTGAAGATGCTGACCAGGTGTGCCCGATCCTGCACCTGTTCGGCTTCGGACACTTCGAAAATGATTTTTTGTACCGGGAAGTTATGCTTGCGCGCGGCGTCGAGCGTGGTGCGAATGCACAATTCGGCGCGGTACATCGCATTGGGCATGAAATTGATCGCCAGGTATTCCTTGATGCCGAGTTTTGCGGCACCGCTGACCGCTTTTACCCGGCACGCCTGGTCGAAGGTATAGCGATTGGAATCGTTGACTTGCGACAGCACCGAATAGGCGGATTCACCATTCGGTCCGCGCACCAGCGCCTCATGTCCGAAAATGGATCGAGTTCGGATATCGACGATGGGCTGATAGGCGTAGTCGAATTCGAAATCGAGTGCGTTGCCATCCTTGCATCGGGAGCAGCCTTGCTCCGCCGGTCGGGTCTGGCGTTCGGTCTCCGGTTGAATTGGAATCATTGCTTCTCCGCTGATGCCTGGCATCCATTGCAATTGGGCAATATAACCCGTGTGACTGGTTCTGTGAATAGAGACGAAATTTTCTGTAGCATGGATTGAACCTTTTCACCAAACATTGCCCTCGGTTCAAAAGCCGCATAATTGCGCTTGCCGCATTGGCACCGCATCCAGTCATTTATGCTAGCCTTGCCGCTGGATTAATTCTGCATCGCCATGTACACCCGATTCTTCAGCCTCAAACAGGCGCCGTTCTCCATCGCCCCCGACCCCCGCTACCTGTTCATGACGGACAGCCATCGGGAGGCGCTTGCGCATCTGCTGTACGGCATCGGCGGCGGCGGCGGACTGGTGCTGCTGACGGGCGAAATCGGCGCGGGCAAAACCACTGTCTGCCGCTGCTTTCTGGAGCAGGTACCCGCCAACTGCAATGTCGCTTACATTTTCAATCCCAAGCTGACGGTCAATGAATTGCTGCAATCCATCTGCGACGAGTTCCATATCAGACTGGAACGCAGTGACGCCGCGCCTGCCAGCGTCAAGGATTACGTCGATGCGCTGACCAGCTATCTTCTGAAGACCCATGCGGAAGGCCAGAACAACGTACTCGTCATTGATGAAGCCCAGAACCTGTCGGCGGACGTACTGGAACAATTGCGGCTGCTGACGAATCTCGAAACAAGTGAGCGCAAGCTCCTTCAGATCATTCTCATCGGCCAGCCCGAGTTGCGCACGATCCTTGAGAGACCGGACCTGCAACAGCTTGCGCAACGCATCATCGCCCGCTATCACCTGAGACCGCTGACGGAAGGAGAAACCGCCAGTTACATCCAGCACCGGCTGGCGGTCGCAGGACTGGAATCGGCGCCACCGCTGCAGCCAAGGCTGGCGAAGTACATTCACCGGTTAACCAAGGGCGTGCCGCGCCGCATCAACCTGCTGTGCGACCGCGCGCTTCTCGGCGCCTATGCGGAAGGCAAGCATGTCGTGGAGCGGCGTATCATCACCAAGGCCGCGGAAGAAGTCTTTGGCAGGGAACACTACATGCGGCGACGCGACGCGCGGCCTGCGCAGTGGCGCTTTGCCAGCCTGGGACTCGCCGCCGGTGTACTGCTTGCCGGTGCAGGCGCCGCGGCCTGGACATTGGGCGGCGTGCAGGGCGGTCTGCAGGCGCTATGGAAGACGCCGGTGGTGATGTCGGCGGCACCTCCGCAAGCACCTTCTGCGAAAGAGACCGTCACTGTTGGCAGTTCCGGCAATGCCGATGTTGTCAAGAACACGGCCGAGCAACAACAGCCGAAACCCGCCGCGGAACCCCAACCGGGACTGCTGTCGGAACGCGACGGCAAGCCGCTTATCGCGCTCGACAACAAGAACGACCTGTTCCGCCAGCTTGCCAGCATATGGGGTGTGCAACTCGAAGATGGCGATGCCTGCGAAGCGGCGCTCAAGCAAGGCATGCATTGCTTCGCAAGCGACAGCGGGCTTGCGGGATTGCGACAGCTCGATCGCCCGGCCGTACTGACGCTCAACGACAGCAAAGGCAATTCGTATTATGCGATCATGACCGGTCTCACCGATTCGGCCGCAACGCTCCGGTACGGCGACCGGACACAATCTGTCAGCCTGCTCGTGCTGAGCCGTTATTTCACTGGAAACTTCGCCACCTACTGGCGTGCCCCTGCCAACCAGCGGACGGTCATCAAACCAGGCGACCAGGGTGAAGATATCGACCGTATCGCAGCGCAACTGGCAAAATTGAGCGGCGAGCCGCCCCCTGCCCCGAACCAACCCGTGGATGACAGCATGAGCCGCCGGATACGCGAATTCCAGGCCGCGCAAGGCCTGCGTGTAGATGGCGTGATCGGTCCCGTGACCTTCATGCATTTGAGCCGTGCCGCCGGCATGCATGAGCCCCGGCTGCGCCAGGCCGCGAGTGCATCGTCCTCCGGAGAATAGTGACATGTCCTACATACTCGACGCGCTGAAGAAAGCGGAATCCGAGCGCAAGCTGGGCGGAGTGCCAAACATCCACGCGCAACCGCCTGCATCCATCCTGACTCCGCAGCGACCGTCATGGCGCAAGCCTGCGCTCTGGGCCGGGCTGCTTGCACTCGCATTGACCGGCGGCGGCCTCGCCTGGTGGCAAACATCATCGCGGCAACCGCCGCCCCCGGCGCAGGCGATCCAATCCTTGCCACCGTCCACGCCTGCGTCACAAGCACCCCAAGCACCTCAGGCACCCCAGGTTGCCGCAGCTCCTGTCGTACCCGAACCGCCTGTCGCAAAATCCGAACCGACTGCAGCGAAGCCGACACTGTCAGAGCCAAAGGAAATACCTGAGGCGCCAAAACCGGCAAAGCCGGTCAAACGTGCCAAACCGGCGGAAGCGGAACAAAAGGCGGTTGCCAAGGCCGCACCGAAACAGGAGCAACGGGTAGCGAAGGCGGACAAGCCGGCGCCTGAACCGGCGACCCCAAAAGAGGAACGCATCGCATCGCTGCGCGAATTGCCGGATCATATTCAACGGGAGATTCCGCCATTGGTCATCAATGGCTATATCTACTCTCCCAACAAGGCGGACCGCACCGTGCTGGTCAACGGCAAACTGGTGCGCGAAGGCGACCAAGTGGCGCCTGACCTGGCATTGGAACGGCTGACACAGGGCGGCATGGTGTTGAATTACAAGGGATACCGGTACCGCTCGTCGTATTGATCCGCGAGGATCTGTTTTTCCAGGGGCGTGAGCCGTGGAGAAGCTTGCCGGCTCGCGCCGGCACCCGGTTTGAGTCAGTTCAGATGCGTCGATGCCCGATGCACGTGCTCGCTGATCACCCGTGCCGGCTGTGATGCCTTGGCCGCCTTGTCGATGGCTTCCATGACCTGATGCGGTACCAGGTGATGGATCATGTGGCCGATCCCCGGCGTCAACGCAACATCGCTCTGCGGCAATTCGCGATGCAGACGTTCGGACTGCTCATGCGCATCCACGATGCGGTCATCCTCTCCGCACCGTATGATCACCGGCATCTTCAATTCGCGATAGCGTTTGCTGAGCGTATTCGCTGCGGGAATCATCATCGCCGACTCTGCCGCGCTGGCACGCAACTGTGACGGACGCAGCGTCATCCAGACCGGGAATTCTTCAAAATGCTGCGGCATTTGCGCCGGACCGAAGAGCTGCTTCAGTATGCCAGGCCACATGGCCCTGCCGATCAGCGGCGATATCGTGTACCGCAGCATATCGCCGAAGACGGGAACGGCTGGAGCGGATAACAGCGGGACATCTAGTCGCACCGTTGGATAGTAATAACCCGAGAGCAGTACGAGGCTACGCACCGCCGACGGAAATTCCAGCGCCATCGCGAGCGCAACCAGCGTTCCCCAGGAATGGCCGACGACAATCGGACGTTCCACGCCAAGCTTCTGCAATGCCTGGTGCAACAACCCGGCCTGCGCCTGCGGGCCCCATATGGTGTTGCGCGGGCGTTCGCTGTGCCCATAACCCGGACGATCGAATACGATCACACGATAATCGTCGGCGGCAAGATCGACAATGCCGCTCAGTTCGAAATCCCTGGTCATCGATCCGTTGCCATGCAGGAGGACCAGCGGTTGTCCTTGCCCGCGCTCGACATAATGCAAGCGCACGCCATCGACATCGATGAACCGCCCGGTCGGCGGATTCTCCATCTCTGCCTGTTGCGTCTTGTATCGCACCGCCACTGCGGAAGCGAGCAAAGCGAGACCGGCGCCAACCAGCAATGCCTTGCCGCCGCTCAACCCGGATTGTTTGGATGACGTTGGAATAATGTTGTTTTTCATGTCGCGTCCTTAGGTGTTCTGGTCGTGTTGGAACGACATGCTTTGCGCTAAGTTCAATGCTTTCCTGTCAATGCAGGACATGAAATCGCAAATTGACAATTATATGTATATGCATATATATTCAGCGCATGAGCCTCCTCCTTTGCATACCGTGAAACCATTTCGGCTCCCCTGTTACTGCGGCTCCATCCGGCAAGCGGCGCGCGTCATCACGCAGATGTACGACCATGCGCTGAAGCCTTCCGGCGTGAAAATTACCCAGTTCGGCATCCTCCGCGTGCTGTCCGCTTTTCCGGGCATGACGACCGGCGACATGGCGCGTGCGCTGGCAATGGACAGCACCACCCTCACCCGTACACTGAAAATCATTCAGACCAGCGGATGGATTGCATCGGAACCGGGGGAGGATCGTCGGGAACGGCATTGGCACCTGACGCCGGAAGGAAATGAACGGCTTCAGCTTGCGATCCCGCTATGGAAAGGCGCACAAAAGGAATTTGTCCAGCTTGCCGGGGATATCGATCTGGATGGATTGAACAAAACCGTTTTCCAGTTAACGCAGAAAGTCGGGCAGTAAATATTTTTTTGTTCGTATAGGTGTATATACACTCAATTCAGGAGACGGATATGAGCGAGCAGCAGTTGGAAGCAATCAAGGAGAAGAACTTTTCGAGCGCCGATGTCGGCGACTTTTCCGGGCTGGAGAACTACCAGTTTTATCATCCATTGGGAAAAGGCCGCGGCTGGCCGGGTAAACTATTCCTGCGCGGCCCGCTGGATCTGACCGGGATGGAAGTTTCCCTGAACAAGCTGCCGCCGGGACAAAGCGTGCCGTTCTATCATCGGCACCGTGAGCATGAAGAACTGTATATCTTCCTGAAAGGAAGCGGAAAATTCCAGGTCGACGGCAAGATCGTCGACGTCCGGGAAGGCAGCGTGATCCGGGTCGCGCCTGACGGCGTGCGCACCTGGCGTAATAGCGGCGACGCGGACCTTGTTTACATCGTGATCCAGGCCAATGCGAACAGCATCGGCGCGCATGGCATCGAAGATGGCGTCACTCTGCCGGAAAAAGTGCAATGGCCGGCCTGATTTTTAGTCTTTTAATTTTTCAACAGGAAAACCGATGCAACCCAAAATCACTGCGGACGACTTCAACCGGAAAGGCAACGGCTATCTGCCGGGACTGCTGGGAATCGTGATCAACAAGGTTGGCGAGCAATCACTCGATGCCCAGCTGACCGTGGCGCCTTCTCATCTGGCGCCAAATGGTTACCTGCATGCCGGCAGCGTCGTAACGCTGGCCGACACCGCTTGCGGCTATGCCTGCGTCGCCCATCTGCCGGAAGGCGCAGCAAGTTTCACCACCATCGAACTCAAAAGCAACTTTATGGGTACGGCGCGGGAAGGTGTGGTTGAATGCGAAGCCCAGGCCGTTCATCTTGGCCGGACCACGCATGTCTGGGACGCGCTGGTACGTCATCGCGATACCGGCAAGCTGATCGCGACTTTCCGCTGCACGCAGATGATCCTGTGGCCAAAATGAGCGCTGTAGAAATTACGCCGGGCGTCTACCGGCATTACAAAGACAAGCTGTACTTCGTGCTCGGCTTGTCGAAAAACACCGAAACCAATGAAGTCTGCGTAGTGTACCGGCCGCTGTACGAGACCGACTGGCCGCAGCTCGTACATCGACCACTCGACATGTTCACCGAAGACGTTGTCGTCAACGGTCAGCGGATGCCGCGTTTCAAACGTGTTGCTTAGGATGCATCGCATGATCCGGCAACCGGCATCATGCGATTAGCGGACGGTGCCGGCTTGCCTCAGGCGCGGGAAGCCAGGTAACGCAGCTCGTTGACCAATGCCGGGCTGACCGAATCATAGGGGCTCGACAGCCGATAAAGGCGGTAAAGCGATAACTCGTCCTCATACTTGCGGACCTTGGCGGCTACGGCAGGGGCGGCCACCTCTGCCGTCAAGGCATCCGATTTGCTGGCAGGCACGGCAAACAGAGCCGCGATCAGTGAGTGGAGAGCACGACCGAGATTGGTGAAATAACCATTGTCGGCGTCGTGGCAGGAATGGTTGGAAAATACGGCGGTAGTCATGAAGCACTCTCTTTCTATCAATAACGTCTTGTGTAGAGACAATATAGGGCTGCAACAGATATAAATCTAATTTAGATTTTCCATATGAGTCATTCACCAATAGAATGACAAATGTCGCTTATAAAAGCCTCTTTTTCTCCTGAAAAGTCCTTTCCTTAATCGCGCTCAGCGTGCGGCACAGTTTTTGCGCCTAGTGTTTTCCGTAACGCTCCGCCATCGCGGAGCCTATCTATTTACCGGAGATTGCGATGAAATGGGAAGGCAACCGCGAAAGCAGCAATGTCGAGGACCGTCGTGGAGCAGGCGGTATCGGCGGGGGTTTTGGAGGGCGGTCGATCGGGTTGGGTACGATTGCCATTGCGCTGGTTGCATCATTTTTCTTCGGCATCAATCCGATGACCGTCCTGAGCCTGTTGAGCGGCGGCTCGCCGCAACAGACAACTGCGCAACGTCCACCGGCTGACGACAGGATGGCGACATTCGTATCTACCGTGCTGGCCGACACCGAGGACACGTGGACAGAACTTTTCCGCACCGGCGGCGGCACCTATGAAAAACCAAAACTGGTGCTGTTCTCCGGCAGCACGCCGACTGCCTGCGGCACCGGGCAGTCGGCCAGCGGGCCGTTCTACTGTCCTGCGGATCAAAAAATCTACATCGACCTGAACTTCTATCGCCTGATGCAACAGCGCTATCAGGTAACGGGCGAGTTTGCACAAGCGTATGTCATCGCCCACGAGGTAGGCCACCATGTGCAGACGCTGATGGGCATATCCGGCAAGGTGCGCCAGGCGCAGCAGCGCGCATCGCAGGCTGAGGGCAACCGGTTGTCGGTACAGCTGGAGTTGCAGGCCGACTGCTTCGCCGGCGTATGGGCATACCATGCCAACCGGTCACGCGGCATCCTGGAAGCCGGCGATATCGAGGCCGGCCTGAACGCCGCCAGCGCAATCGGCGACGATGCATTGCAACGCAAGGAACAAGGCCATGTCATCCCCGACTCGTTCACCCATGGCACGTCGGCACAACGGGTGCGCTGGTTCAAGCGTGGCATCGAAACCGGCAAGGTGGCGGCGTGCAACACCTTCGAAGCCCGGGATCTTTGACAGGCGGTTGACGTAGAATCCTTGCTTTTCCCACTTTCCGCCGCACCGATGTCACATTTACAAGCGCTGCAATCCCTGCGGCTCGCCCTCGACGATTTGCGCAACAGGCGCATCGACGTTCATGCATTTTGCCGTAGCTGGCGCAATCAGAGCGCTCTGGTGTCGGCGCTGCCAGCGCGCTACGGCCAGGTCATGGAAGACTTGCTCGGGCGCATGGAAGCCAGCAGCCTCTTTACCGAAGAAAGCTGTTCGTTCAGCCAGGAAGACATGCAGGCCAGCTTGTCGACATGGCTCGACAAGGCGCAACAGCAACTGGAAGGACGACCGTGATGCAGCGGATAGAGTTCGCACTGGATGGCGAATACGTCGAATTGAACCAGTTGCTCAAGCTGGTCGGCATCTGCGACAGCGGCGGCGCCGGCAAAATGCTGGTGGCAAGCGGCGACGTCTCGGTCGACGGCAAGCAGGAACTGCGCAAGACATGCAAAATCCGAGCGGGACAGGTCGTTACGCTCGGCGATGTGCGCATCGATGTACGGGCCGCCTGAGCGGCCGTACCGGCAACCGGCGTCGCAAGCACATCCTGCGACAACGAAAAGCCCGCATCACATTTCGTATCAACCTTTCTTTTGCACCTTCGCTGCGGCGCCCCCCTTTCTGTCCGGCTTTGCCCTTGCTGTTTTAGGCGCGGGCTGACCTGGCTTCGCGGCAATTTTCTTTTGCCACTCATCAGCCCAGCGTTGCAGCGGCAGGAGCGCATGCAGCAGACCGGTGCCGGTCGCCGTCAGCGCATAGCCTCCCTCCTCCGCCAGTTCGACAATGCCGCTGTCCCGCAGGTCGCGCAAACGCTGATTGAGCACGGTCGGCGACATGGCATCGCAGCGCTCCTGCAATTCACGGAAGCTCAACCGTGCATCGCGCAATTCCCACAATATCCGCAAGATCCATCGCCGGCCAAGCAGATCGAGCAGCGCCATGATGGGACGACCGCTCGATGATCCCCTGACCGGCATTCCTGGTTTTGGTAGTGCCATCTTATTCTCCGCTACTAATTTCATAGCACCATGCTACACTTTACGTAGCAATCTGTCGAAACTATTATGCTTCTTTCCGCACTTCTTCCTGGAGACCATCATGTCCACCGATTCCACTGTCGTCAGAAGTGATACCCGCATTGCCCCGGTTGCGCCGCCGTATGAAGGCGCGCTGTCCAATATGTTTGCAAGGGTCATGCCGCCCGGTGTCGCGCCTCTCGAATTGTTTCGCACCATGGCGCGCAATCCCCGCGTTTTGCAGCGCATGTTCGCAGGCAGTTTGCTGGATCAGGGGAGCATCACGCTGCGCGAGCGAGAATTGGTGATACTCCGGACCTGTTTCCGCTGCAACTGTGAATACGAATGGGGAGTCCATGTCGCCTTCTTTTCCGAACGGGCGACATTGAGCAAGGCGGATGTGGCGGCGACGCTGAAACACGATCCGCAGGATCTGCCTCCGCACGAGGCGCTGATCATCGGACTGATCGATCAGTTGCATGACCATGCGCAGGTCACCGATGAGCTGTGGGCCGGGCTCGCCCGCCACTACACGGAAGAACAACTGCTGGAATTGATTGCGCTAGCCGGCTATTACCACACGATTTCGTTCATCGCGAATGCGGCGGGTGTGCAAGCGGAAGCCTATGCGCCGCGGTTCGGCTGAGCGGCAACGCCGACGAAGAAACCAGCGCACCAGATCGGCTTCTGATTGCTGGACGGATCGAACCGCACATTTCGGATTGTCGCGCGGCGAGCCGGTGGATCGGCTCGCCTGCTCGATGGCTGTATTCGGCGCGGCGTCCATCACGACGCTCGCGCTGACTGCCTCAACGCTGCAATGTTTCGCCGCGGCGCGCCATCCTGCGCTCACCGGACGACGAGGATACACGGAACTCCATGCTGGTAATACCGACCGATCCCGGTGGACCAACGACAAAATCGAAGCCGCTCTTGACCGGGAATATGCCGTTATCCCGCAGCAAAATGTCCGCCTGGCAATTCGGGCTGGGGTCGTACAGATGATCCTTGACTTCCTTCCAGATCGCTTCGCTGATCCAGCCATACATGAAGATCTGGTTCGGATACAGCGAGCTGTCGGCATGGAGGTAACCCTTCTGGTTTTTCTGGAGTGAAGGGTTGGTTGGCGGCGTGGCGCTGATCAGGATGTCCGATGCACCGTCGCCGATCGAATAAATATCATCATTCTTCAGCGCGGAATACACGAGGCGCAGGTGCCACTTGCAGTTGAGCGAAAGCCGTTTTTCGATTTCGCCCGGATTGCCGTCGGCGTTTTCGACTTCGCACACCGTCATCTGCGTGCAACGGACCTGGCCGATCAGGGCCGGCTCGTATTTCCTCAGCTCATCAAGATTCTCGTGCACATTCCAGAAAAACCATTTGGAGCGTTCTGCGTCCGACATATCGGGCAAATCGGAAATCTGCCGTCGGCCATACACTTCAATGGCACGCATTGCTTCTTTGCGCAATTTTTCGTTCATTTCAACAAGGTCAGGATTGAACTTGTGGTTGTACTCGCTCCGCATGGACATCTCCAAATATCAGGCCGGAATAATCACAGTGTAGGACTCATTGCGCAAAACGGAAGGCCACCGCAAGGCCCGTCGTTTGCCGGGCATGCTCCCGCATGCCACTGACAATAGAGGTATGCGGGCCCCGTTTAGTTCTTGCCTGCGGATACAAATCCATTTCGACCGGCGGGAGGATTCGGCGCCCCGGGTTGTGGTAAGTTCCTGCCATGATTAATTTCCGAAAGTGACGCCATGCCCCGCCTGATCTATATCGCCGATCCAATGTGTTCGTGGTGCTACGGATTCGGCCCGGAATTGTCGGCGCTGCTGGCCGGTCTGCCGGACCTGCCGCTGGATATCGTGGTCGGCGGTCTGCGCGCCGGTAATACGCAGCCCGTGGATGCAGACCTGAAGGGGAAGCTGCTGTCGCACTGGCGCCAGGTGGGAGAAAGGTCCGGCCTGCCATTCAGCGAAGAGGCCCTGGGACGCGACGGTTTTGTCTACGATACCGAGCCGGCCTGCCGGGCGGTGGTCGCGGCCCGCCTGCTCTCGCCGTCGACCGCGCTGCCGGTATTCCACGCCATCCAGCGTGCGTTCTATGCGCAGGGACTGGACACCACCCAGGCGACGGTCCTGGCGCGGGTCAGCGCCGATGCCATGAGCAAGGCCGGTTTTGTCATCGATGCGGACACTTTCCGCGCAACGTGGGACGCATCTGCAACCGTCGCCGATACTCAGGCCGATTTTCTGCAGACGCAGCGCTGGGGCGTGCGCGGCTTCCCTACCCTGGTTCTGGAGCGGCAAGGCGAGCTTCATCTGGTGTCATCGGGATATATGAACGTGGCGGGGCTGGTGGAGAACATGCAGGCGCTGGTCGATGCGGCACCGGCCGGTGACTGAAAACCGCTAAAACCGCTATCGCGCCGAAAAAATAAAAAACCCGAAGCAGGACAATCCGGCTTCGGGTTCGCGCATGAAACGCTCAACGCATCAGTACATGTGCTGGCCGCCGTTGATGGCGATGTTCGCGCCGGTAAGGAAAGCTGCTTCATCCGATGCCAGGTAAGCAACCAGGCCGGCCACTTCCTCCGGTTTGCCCAGGCGCCCCATCGGGATCTGCGGGATGATCTTGCTTTCTAGGACCTCGGATGGAATCGCCATCACCATCTTCGTGCCGATATAACCGGGGGAAATGGTATTCACCGTCACGCCTTTGCGCGCCACTTCCAGTGCGAGCGCCTTGGTGAATCCGTGCATGCCGGCCTTCGCTGCCGAGTAGTTGGTCTGGCCGAACGCGCCTTTCTGGCCGTTGACGGACGAGATATTGATGATGCGTCCCCAGCCGCGCTCGGTCATGCCGTCGCACACAGGCTTGGTCATGTTGAATACCGAGTCGAGATTGGTTTTCATCACCGCATCCCAATTGGTCTTGTCCATCTTCTTGAAGGTCATGTCACGGGTGATACCCGCGTTATTGACCAGCACGTCGATCGGACCGATGTCCTTCGTGATCTGCGCGACGCAGTTTTCGGCGGACTGATAGTCCGACACGTCGCATGGATAGGCGCGGAACTTGTAACCCTGCTGCTCCATGGATGCCAGCCATTCCTGCGCCTTGGTGTTGCCCGGCGAATAGGTCGTCACGACCTGATAGCCCAGCGCCGCCATCTTGATGCAGACAGCTTCGCCCAGACCGCCCATACCCCCAGTGACTAATGCGATTCTTGCCATGTTTGTCTCTCTATTTGTTTGTGAAGATTCAGGGACTGCACAACTGCACGTCGACCTTGTGGGCCTTAACGTTCTATCGCCAGCGCGACACCCATGCCGCCGCCGATGCACAGGCTGGCCAGCCCGCGCTTGGCATCACGCCGTATCATTTCATGCAACAAACTCACCAGAATGCGGCATCCTGAAGCGCCGATCGGATGGCCGATAGCGATGGCGCCGCCATTGACATTGATCTTGCTGGTATCCCAGCCCATTTCCTTGTTGACGCCGATTGCCTGCGCCGCGAAGGCTTCGTTGATTTCCATCAGGTCGAGGTCCTGGTGGTCCCAGCCGGCCTTGCGCAGGCAGAGCTGGCTGGCAGGAACCGGGCCCATGCCCATGATGGTCGGATCGACGCCGGCCGACGAGTAGGCCCGGATGCGTGCCAGCGGCGTGAGGCCGAGCTCGTCCGCCTTCTTGGCCGACATCATGATGACTGCCGCTGCGCCATCGTTGATGCCGGATGCGTTGCCGGCAGTCACGGTGCCGTCCTTGGCAAATGCAGGACGCAGGCTGCCGAGCGCATCGACCGTGACGCCGGGCTTGATGAATTCATCGGTATCGAAAACGACAGGGCCTTTTTTGGAGGGGATCTCAAAGGGAATGATCTCGTCCTTGAACTTGCCGGCCTTTTGCGCAGCTTCCGCTTTGTTCTGCGACGCGGTAGCGAATTCATCCTGTTCCTGACGGGAAACACCGTATTTCTTCGCGACGTTTTCGGCGGTGATACCCATGTGGTACTGGTTGTAGACGTCCCACAGGCCGTCGACGATCATGGTGTCAAGCAGCTTGGCGTCACCCATGCGGAAGCCGTCGCGGGAATTATTGAGGACGTGCGGCGATGCGCTCATGTTTTCCTGGCCGCCGGCAATGACGATCTCGGCGTCGCCGGCGCGGATTGCCTGTGCCGCGAGGTGCGTGGCTTTCAGGCCGCTGCCGCAGACCATGTTGATGGTCATGCCGGGCACCATGTCGGGCAGACCGGCGCGGATCACTGCCTGGCGGGCCGGATTCTGGCCGACGCCTGCAGTCAGGACCTGTCCCATGATCACTTCACTGATCATGTCAGGCTTGATGCCGGACTTCTCCAGCAGGTGCTTGATGACATGCGCGCCCAGGTCAGACGCGGCAGTCTTGGCAAGGGAGCCGCCGAACTTGCCTACTGCGGTGCGGCCTGCGGCGACGATTACGACATCATTCATTTTGTATTCTCCAGTGAAGACTGCATTGCTGCGAAGTTGCCATGAAGCACTCCTTACCTGCTTCACTTCCTTACTTCATTAAAAGACAGGCGAAAGACACACGCAAATAGCAGAATTTCATTGCCGGATACCATCGTCGCTATCCGGGCGCAATCTTAATAGCGTATGTCCACAAAAGCTTGATCTAGCTCAAAGTTTCCGAATTGTACATTTTCCGGGACAGCGTCCCGAAAATCCGGCCGGATGATGTCATTCAGATTAGGCTATCGAGTATCGACTGTCCATGAATTCACGGAGTTCATTGCGCCTGCGAACTTGTGCAAGAAACGCATTTGCGCAGGCGGTTTTATTGCGCTACAGGATGATGAAAAACCTGGCGCAGGTAGGCGAGGAATGTTTCGTCGGTGCACATCGTCTTGCCGGGCGAATCGGAGAGTTTCGCGACGGGCTGGCCATTGCAGGAAACGAGCTTCATGACGATGGCGAGGGTGGGTATGCCGGTGTCATTGGTCAGGTTGGTGCCGATGCCGAAGCCGGTCATGGTCCGGTCGGCGAAATGCCGGTACAGCGCAAATGCGCGCGGCAGATCAAGCCCATCGGAGAATACGAGACGCTTGGTATGCGGATCGATGCGCAGCTTCGCATAATGGGCAAGCGCCTTCTCCCCCCATTCGACAGGATCGCCGGAATCATGGCGCAAGCCGTCAAACAGTTTCGCGAAGTACAGATCGAAGTCGGCGAGGAAAGCGTCCATGCCAACCACGTCGGTCAAGGCTGTACCAAGGTCACCGCGATATTCCTGTACCCAATCTTCCAGCGCCGCTTTCTGAAAGTCGCGCAGGCGCACGCCGAACGACTGGAACGACTGCAGGTACTCATGCGCCATCGTGCCGATCGGCACGAGATTGTGCTTCTTGGCGAGATACACATTCGACGTGCCCTTGAAATACTGCGGTACTTCGCGTTTGAGGGTCGCCACCACTTCGTCATGCCACGCACCGGAGAAACGGCGCCTCACACCGAAATCAAAGAACTCGAACGGATGCGCCCTCGCCGGCTCGCGGCCGAAATCGCGCACCTGTTCGATCTTCGCCGCCAGACGTTTGCGCCCCTCGGTCAATGCCGGCACCGGATCGAATCGGCGGAAATACAGTTCGTTGACGATATAGAGAACATAGATCTCGAAACCCATCACATGGACTTGCGGTCCCTTGACGTGGATGACCAGCGTGGGGCCATCGACCGTCACAGTGATGAACTTGCGTTGAAAACGGAAGACGGTCAGGTAATCGGCGAAGTCGCTCTTGATGAAGCGCAGTCCGCGCAGGTAAGCGATTTCATCGTCGGTAAAGGCCAGTGAACACAGGTGATCGAATTCCCGTTCCACATCGGCCTTCAGATCCGCCAGCGGGTAGGCAGGCTCGTTCCTGCATGCAAAAGCATACTCTGCCTGGGCGGCGGGGTGACCGTGCAACAGGGCTTGCCACATGGTGAATTTGTAGAGATCGGTTTCGAGCAGGCTTTGGACGATGGGGGTCATGGGTGGTTGATGCGAGGCCGGGATGGCCGGGCTCCTCATTGGAAATGAGGATAGTGTAGCTGATGGGACTAGGTTAGTTTTCTCTGGTGATGGTAGGGAGTGTCATTGTGGTGAAGGGTTTTGTGGGGAATTCGGACAGCATGCTGTCCGCCTGCGAAACGGTATTGGCTTGCAAGCCAGTACGCGCCCTGCAAGGGAGAATCTTGGGTGACGGAGTCTCTTCGGTGATGCAACGCTTGTTGTTCTCCGAAGAGACTAGCCGGGACTGGCCCCGGCGGGCCACTTCCTTTCTTTGCTTCGCCAAAGAAAGGAAGCAAAGAAAGGCGACCCCGTTATCGCCGCCCCTTCGGGGTGCCCAAAAGTGACACGGTCAAAACGGGAAGCGAAATAAACTCGCCTGCGGCTCAGACAAATTTCGCTTCTGATCCGTTTTGGCCGCATCACTTTTGGCGTCGCTAAAAGGGGATCAATTGCCACCCCATCCCCCCTCCCCACCCTGACCCTCCCCTTCCGGGAGGGAATCATCTGTCCTTTACCTTGCAAACGCAGGCAAAAGCGAATCACAAACTCAGCTGGAAAGGCTCAAACTTCGACCGCAAGGTAATGAACAGGACAGTTCCCTCCCGAAGGGGAGGGTCAGGGTGGGGAGGGGTTTTGGAAGTTCCCCCTTCTGGCGACGCCAAAAGGGGAAGTGCTGAAACGGATAGAGAAGCGAAATTTGTCTGAGCCGCAGGCGAGTTTATTTCGCTTCCCGTTTCAGTACTGCCCCTTTTGGGCACCTGCGAAGCAGGCGTCGACTGGGGGTCGCCTTTCTTTGCTTCCTTTCTTTGGCGAAGCAAAGAAAGGAAGTGGCCCGCCGGGGCCAGTCCCGGCTAGTCTCTTCGGAGAGCCATACGCGTTGCAGTACCGGAGAAACTCCGTCGCCCTGGATTCCCGTCTTCACGGGAATGACGGGTGATGCACAACCGAAGACGCTCCGTTGCCCAGCATCCCAGTTTTCACGGGAAGAGGTCATCCCACACTGACTAGAACGCCGCAATCCCCGTTTGCTCCCGTCCCAGGATCAACGCATGAATGTCATGCGTGCCCTCGTACGTGTTCACCACCTCCAAGTTCACCATGTGCCGGATCACCCCAAACTCGTCCGATATCCCGTTCCCGCCCAGCATGTCGCGCGCCATGCGCGCCACATCCAGCGCCTTGCCGCACGAGTTGCGCTTCATCATCGACGTGATCGCAACAGCCGCCGTGCCTTCATCCTTCATCCGACCCAGCCGCAAACACCCCTGCAAGCCCATCG